>Ga0207421_10000214_pt1 | contig 72285 bp, 83 predicted proteins | sample SodLakKL_010_SED_4_FD_187542 | JGI IMG/M metagenome (GOLD analysis project Ga0207421, IMG submission 187542) | Alkaline sediment microbial communities from Lake Tanatar, Kulunda Steppe, Russia - 8KL_010_SED (SPAdes) (version 2) | ecosystem: Environmental > Aquatic > Non-marine Saline and... | reverse complement strand
ATTTGACTTTTTATTTTTTTTGTGTAATATATGCGAGCAGAGGCTATTAGGCCTTGCAATTTATTTTTGCCTAACAAGCATACATTTAGAGTAGAATGCCAACTATAAACCAACTTATAAAAAAAGGGAGGAAAAAGCAGAGAAAGAAAGACAAATCTCCTGCTCTTTCCTATGGATTTAATAGTGTACGTAACAGAAAGTCCAAATTTTCCTCTCCTTTCAAGAGAGGGGTTTGTATAAAAGTGACTACTGTTACTCCCAAGAAGCCTAACTCAGCACTGCGTAAAGTGGCCAGAGTGAGGGTGTCTAACGGCGCCGAGGTTACCGCCTACATTCCTGGAGAGGGACACAAGCTACAAGAACACTCTGTGGTACTTATAAGAGGTGGAAGAGTTAAGGATCTTCCGGGAGTAAGATATCACGTGGTAAGAGGAGCTCTCGATGCTACGGGAGTGGAAGGAAGAAAGAGGGCGCGCAGTAAATACGGAACAAAGAAAAATCAAAATTAGAGAGAAATGTTTGAGGTAGAAAGAAAAAAATCCTATAAAATTCAGACTATTGACCCGGACCCTCTTTACGGGAGTGTTTTGGTGGCTAAGTTCATCAATCACGTAATGAGAAAAGGAAAAAAGTCGGTAGCGAGAAAGGTGGTCTACGAAGCGTTTTCCGACATAAAAAAGAAAACGAAAAAAGAACCGATAGAAGTCTTCGAAGGTGCCATCGATAATGTAGCCCCCGAAATGGAAGTGCGTTCCAAGAGAGTGGGTGGAGCCACTTACCAGGTTCCCATGAAGGTAAACCAGAAGCGCGCGACCAGTCTGGCTATGAGATGGATCATTAATGCCGCCAAAAACAAAAAAGGAAAAAAGATGAGCGAAAAGCTCCTCGATGAACTTCTCAGTGCTTCTCAAAACGAGGGAGAGGCCGTAAAGAAGAAAGAAACTATGCATAAGATGGCAAAAGCGAACAAGGCTTTTGCTTACCTCGCTAGATAAATATTTTAGTTATGGCTAGAGAATATCCCTTGGAAAGATATAGAAACATCGGCATTATTGCCCATATTGATGCCGGAAAGACAACGGTTACAGAGCGGATGCTTTTTTATACCGGCATATCTCACAAAGTGGGAGAGACACATGACGGGCAATCGATTATGGATTGGATGGATCAGGAAAAAGAAAGAGGAATAACTATTACCTCTGCGGCCACTACTTGCTTCTGGGTACCTACTGGCGAGGAAAAGAAGAAAGAAAACGAATACAGAATAAATATCATCGATACTCCCGGGCATATCGACTTTACTGCCGAAGTGCAAAGATCAATGCGAGTACTGGATGCGGCAGTGGTTGTTTTCGACGGTGTTGCCGGTGTGGAGCCTCAATCGGAGACAGTTTGGAGGCAGGCCGATAAATACAACGTTCCAAGGATTTGTTTTATAAATAAAATAGACAGAACAGGAGCATCCTTTGAAGATTCTCTGGAATCCATAAAAGAAAAACTCACTCCTGATGCTATTCCTATGCAGATTCCGCTAGGGGAGGAGGAGAACTTCGAGGGTGTCGTGGATCTTATAACAAGAAAGGTGATTCGCTTTCAAGGAGATTTTGGAGAAAAGCCCTCTGAAGAAGAAGTACCCGAAAACCTAAAAGAAAAAGTGGAAAAGTGGAGGAGCGAGATGATTGAAAAGGTTGTCACCGAAGACGAGAATCTTTTTAATAAATACATGGAAGGAGAAGAAGTGAGCGAGGAAGAGATAAGAAGCCTTCTAAGAAAGGCTGTGCTGGGATACAAGGCGGTACCTGTTTTTTGCGGAACCGCTCTAAAGAATAAAGGAGTTCAGCCGGTTCTTGATGCTATATGCTACTACTTTCCGGCTCCCACCGATCTTCCTCCGGTAGAAGGAAAAGATCCTAAAACAGAAGACCCTCTTTCTCGCGAGCTTACTGACGAGCAACCTTTTTCCGCACTTGCCTTTAAGTTGGCAAACGACCCTTATGTGGGAAGTCTCACTTATATCCGTGTTTACTCGGGAAAGCTTTCCAGTGGATCCTATATTCTTAATGCAAATAACGGGAAAAAAGAAAGGGTGAGTCGTATTCTCAGGATGCACTCCGATCAGAGAGAGGAGGTTCATGAAATATACTCGGGAGATCTTGTTGCCGTAGTAGGACTAAAGGACACCTCTACCGGACATACTTTGTGTGCGGAAAATAGTCCTATTGTCCTAGAGGAAATTACTTTCCCCGAGCCGGTAGTGGGAATTAGAGTGGAGCCGAAAACAAAAGAAGATCAGGAAAAGATGAGTACCGCTCTAAGGAAGCTTTCTGAGGAGGATCCGACGTTCCGCGTAGAAGGAGATGAGGAGACGGGAGAAACGATCATCTCCGGAATGGGAGAACTTCATCTGGACATCATTGTCGACAGACTTAAAAGAGAGTTCAAGGTAGAAGCTCAAGTGGGACAACCGCAAGTTGCTTATAAAGAAACCATTCGCAAGTCTGCCGACGAGGAAGGTAAGTACGTTAAGCAAAGTGGTGGAAGAGGTCAGTACGGTCACGTAAAGATTCGCATAGAACCTCTCGTTGACGGAGGAGATAAGAGACTTGAATTTGTGGATGACATAAAAGGAGGAGTTATTCCCCAAGAATACATTCCGGCCGTAGAGAAGGGGATCGAGGAAGTGATGGACGAAGGAGTACTTGCCGGTTATCCGGTAGTTAACATAAAAGCTTCTTTGTATGACGGATCCTACCACGAGGTGGACTCTTCCAAGATGGCCTTTAAGATTGCCGGATCGATGACTTTCAAAGAAGCATATAAAAAAGCGGATCCCGTTCTGCTCGAGCCGTTTATGAAAGTGGAGGTTACCATTCCACCCGAATATCTGGGAGATGTCATGGGAGATCTTTCCTCAAGGAGAGGTGAAGTGGAATCTACGGAAGAAACAAAAGGAAAGAGAGCTCAAAAGGTAATAAGAGCAAAGGTTCCTTTGGCAGAGATGTTCGGTTATGTGACCACCATGAGATCACTTACCAAGGGAAGAGGAAATTATTCAATGGAATTTGACAGCTACAAAGAGGTTCCTTATAATATCGCCCAGGAAATTATTAGCAAAGAAGGATAAAAGACTTTTTGCACCCCTCTCCGGAGCAAAATAGAGGGTGTTGAATTTTTTATGCAAATGGTGTAATATTAGAAGGCTTTCAAAAAAACAAAATTAAAAACAATTTATAAAGGTTAAAAAGAAAAATTATGGCTAAAGAAAAATTTGAAAGAGGAAAACCTCATCTTAATGTCGGAACCATCGGTCACGTTGATCATGGAAAGACAACCCTTACCGCAGCTATTATAAATACTCTGCACCTGAAGGGTCTTCTTGACAAAAAGACAACCGTGGAAGATATTGACTCCGCTCCGGAAGAAAAGGCGAGAGGACTTACGATCTCCATTTCTCACAGAGAGTATCAGACGGAAAATCGTCACTATGCTCACATTGACTGCCCGGGACACGCCGATTACGTAAAGAACATGGTGACCGGTGCTGCGCAGATGGACGGAGGAATCCTTGTTGTTTCTGCTACCGACGGACCGATGCCCCAAACAAGAGAGCACCTCTTACTTGCTCGTCAGGTAGGACTTCCTTCTCTGGTTGTTTTTCTGAACAAAGTGGATATGGTTGATGATCCGGAGATGATTGACCTTGTAGAATCGGAAGTAAGAGAACTTTTGAACAGCTACGAGTTCCCCGGTGACGAGATTCCTATTGTTAGAGGTTCCGCTCTCAAGGCTTGTGAAGCTAGCTCTGCCGATGATGAAGCGATAAAGCCTGTTGAGGAGCTCTTGGAAGCGATGGATAGCTACATTCCCGAACCCAAGAGAGATGAAGACAGACCCTTCCTTATGGCTGTCGAAGATGTCTTTTCTATTGAAGGAAGAGGTACGGTAGCTACCGGAAGAATTGAAAGAGGTGTAATAAAGTCCGGTGAAGAAACGGAAATTGTTGGGCTTCGCGAAACTACCAAAACAACCGTGGTCAGTATTGAGATGTTTAATAAGAGCCTGGATGAAGGAAGAGCGGGAGATAATGCCGGTATTCTTCTTAGAGGAACCAAAAAAGATGACATAGAAAGAGGGCAGGTACTTGCTAAGCCCGGATCAATAACTCCTCATACGGAATTTGAAGCAGAGGTGTATATCTTGGGCAAGGACGAAGGAGGTAGGCATACCCCGTTCTTTAAGGGATATAAGCCGCAATTTTACATGAGAACCACCGATGTTACCGGTGAAGTGGAGCTTCCCGAAGGAACGGAAATGGTGATGCCCGGTGATACGGCTAAGCTGAAAGTGAAACTCATTGCTCCCATTGCTATGGAGGAACAGATGAGGTTTGCTATCCGTGAAGGAGGAAAGACTGTCGGTGCAGGAGTGGTAAGCAAGATCATCAAATAGAAAAATGGCCAAGGAGAAGGAAGTAAAATCAAAGATCCGTATTAAGCTTCGTGCTTACGACCATAAGGTGGTCGATGCGAGCGCAAAGCAGATTATCGATACGGCTCTTCGATACGGGAGTGATGTTTTGGGACCAACCCCGCTTCCTACGGAGATAAAGAAGTATACCGTGAATCGATCTACCTTTGTGCACAATAAATCAAAGGAAAAGTACGAGATAAGGATTCACAAGAGAATAATTGATATTGTTAGCCCGGGTGCCAAGGTACTTGATGCGTTAAGAAATCTGACCTTACCCACGGGAGTGAATATAGAGATTAAGATGTAGTTATTTTGGAAAGGAGAGGTCGCGTTTCGGTTTCCAAACTTACTAATATCGAGGGAAACCTCGATATTTAGTTTGACAGAAAAGAAAAATGAATTTCATAATCGGAAAAAAACTAGGAATGACGCAAGTCTACGACGAGAGTGGGAACGCACTTCCGGTTACTTTAGTGGAGGCGGGTCCTTGCACGGTAACTCAGGTAAAAATTAAAGATAAGGATGGGTACGACGCAGTACAGATCGGCTTCCAAAATCTTAAAGAGAAAAAAGTAGGAAAATCACAAAGGACAAAGCCCTTTCGCCATTTGCGAGAATTTAAGGGAGATGCTCAGGTCAAAGTAAACGACAAAGTGACGGTAGAAAATTTCGCAGTCGGTGATGTAGTAAAGGTAAGAGGCACTTCCAAGGGAAAAGGGTTTGCCGGAGTTATGAAAAGATGGAACTTTTCGGGCGCGGGAAGCTCCACACACGGAACGAAGCACACCGACAGAAAGCCCGGCTCTATCGGAGCGGTTTTTCCTCAAAGAGTATTTAAGGGAACCAAGATGGCCGGAAGAATGGGAGCTGACAAGGTAACCGTAAAGAACCTAAAGATAGTGGAGGTTGATACAGAGAAAAATATTTTAGCCTTGCAAGGAGCTCTTCCCGGAAAAAACGGAGGAGTTGTAACGATCGAGAAAACATGATCAAAGCTGATTTGCACAATATGAAAGGTAAGAAAACCGAGGAGATTGATCTTCCTCAAGAGGTTTTCGGAGTAAAAGTGGTGCCCGAAGTTGTTCATCAGGTCGTGAGAGCACAAATGGCTAATCGCCGCCAGAATACGGCGCATACCAAAGAGCGTGGTGAAGTAAGAGGAGGAGGAAGAAAGCCTTGGAGACAAAAAGGAACCGGGAGGGCCAGGCACGGATCAAACCGTTCTCCTATTTGGAGAGGAGGAGGTATTACTTTTGGCCCGCGCAATGTTAGAAATTACAAGAAAAAAGTTAACAAGAAGACGAAAAAAAGTGCGGTTTCCATGGTTCTTTCGGGAAAAAGAGAGAGTGGTCTTATATTCCTTGTTTCTAAGCTGGAAGCCAAAGAGCCGAAGACAAAGGAGATGAGAGAGTTCTTGAAAAAGACGCCTTGCGACGGAAAGAGTACGCTGGTAGTGCTTCCGGAGTTGGATAGAAAACTTATACTGGCTACGAGAAATTTGGAGAATGTGGATACGATGCAGGCCAAAGACATAAACCCCCTCGACCTTCTGTCTTATAAATATTTAATTATGCCCAAGGAGTCGGTAGAGGTTATAAAAAAGAATTTTAAGCTAGAGAAAGATGGCGCGAAATAGTTTTGTTTTAAACAGACCCCATATCAGTGAAAAGTCCACCGACTTGGCGAGTGAGGGTTTTTATACTTTTCGGGTGGACAGATCTGCGGGAAAAAGAGAGATAAAAGAAGAAGTGGAAAGAAAATATAAAGTAAATGTGATTTCGGTAAGAGTAGTGAATATTCCTCCCAAAAAAAGGAGAGTAGGGAGGACCGAAGGAGTAAAAAAGGGATACAAAAAAGCAATCGTCAAGCTGAAAAAAGGACAGTCTATTGATTTGACTTTAGCTTAATCTTGTGTTATGAATTCAGGGACAAAAAGACAAAAGAATTTGGTATCTCCCCTAAAAAAGAAGGCTGGAAGGTCTAACCAGGGGAAGATTACCGTAAGGCACCGCGGGGGAGGCGCAAAACGCCTCTACCGGCATGTTGATTTCGGCCAATCGGTTAGAGGTGTCAAAGGAAAGGTTACTAGAATTGAGTACGATCCCAACCGTACTGCGGACATCGCTCTTGTCGAGTACGAGAATGGAGAAAAGAGATATCTTCTTGCTCCCCAGGAGCTCAAAGAAGGAGATGAAGTTATAACCGACGAAAAGACTCCGATCAAAAAAGGAAACCGGCTTCGCCTCAAGAATATACCGGTAGGCACCCCTGTTTATAATATAGCGCTTCACCCTGACGGAAAAGGAAAGATTGTCCGCAGTGCCGGATCGTCGGCTACCGTGCTTGCTCACGAAGGAAAGGTAACGCATCTGCGTATGCCTTCCAGAGAAGTAAGAAAAGTGGTAAATCAGTGTTATGCTTCCGTAGGTGAGGTTTCCAGACCCGAGCACCGTTTCAGAAATATTAAAAAAGCGGGTACGGCCAGAAAAATGGGAAGAAGGCCGGTAGTGAGAGGTTCGGCAATGAGTGCGGTAGACCATCCTCACGGAGGGGGAGAAGGAAGAGCACCTATCGGAATGCCTGCTCCCAAAACCCCGTGGGGCAAGATCGCCCGAGGTGTGCGTACCAGAAAGAGAAAACACACTGATAGATATATCGTAAAGAGAGCAAGTAAAAAGAAAAAAGGAAAGAAGTAATATTTAAGTAATCATGTCCAGGAGTTTAAAAAAAGGTCCATACATTGACGAAAAGTTACTTGAAAAAGTAAAGAATCTTGGCAGTGGAGAAAAGAAAGTGATTAATACTTGGTCCCGCCGAGCGACGATAACTCCGGAGATGATAGGGCATACTTTTGGTGTTTACAACGGCAAAGAGCATATCAAAGTAACCGTTTCCGAAGAGATGGTAGGTCATCTTTTGGGAGAATTTGCGCCCTCCAAGAAGTTCGTGAGACACGGAGGAAAAATGCAAAGAGAGCAAGAAAAGAAAAAATAAGATAAATATTAGAAAAACATGTCGGTCCAGGCAAAGCTCAGATATTCAAGGATGTCCCCGCGAAAGGTTCGTTTGGTGGCGGATCTTGTTCGCAATAAGCAAGTTACGGAAGCGGAAAAGATCCTGGAGTTTACGATAAACAGGCCGGCAAAGCCGATCTTAAAACTTCTGCGTTCGGCAATTGCCAACGCGGAACACAATCACAGCCTGAAAAAAGAAGATCTATACGTTGCAGAGATAAAAGTTGACGGGGGGCCGATAATAAAAAGATTTAGACCCAGAGCGCGAGGAGCGGCCTTTCCGATCCACAAGAGAACATCACATATTTCAATAAAATTATCCAAGAAGGAAGGCGGAAAGGAAAGTGCTGAAAAGAAGAAGAAAAAGGCAAAGATAGAAAAAGTTTATCAGACGGAGAAACCCAAAGAGGAGGCCTCCATGCGCTCCTCCAGGTCCAGGCATATCGAAGATGAAAGCGCGAAAAAGGAGAGTGCAAAGGACGTAAAAGGGGATAAGAAACAAGTTTTCCGACGTAAATCAATATAAGAAACATAGCATGACGCACAAAGTCCATCCGAAAATATTTAGAATAGGTCAAACAAAAGACTGGGGTTCGAAAGGCTTCTACGAGAAGGATTTTGCTTCCTATTTGGAAGAGGATTACAGGATAAAAAATCTGCTTTACAAACTCCTCCGTGAAGTCGGAGTGGAAAGGATAGAGATTGAGAGGTCGTTTGACGAAATAGGGGTTATTATTCACAGTGCCAGACCCGGTCTTATTATCGGAAGAGGAGGAGAAGGAGTGAAGAATCTGAAAGAGAGAGTGGAAAAGATTGTAGAGAAGTCCGCCAAGGAAGGAAAGAGAAGAGTCAAGATCGAAATAAAGGAAATAAAGGATCCGTGGTTTTCCGCTTCACTGGCCGCTCAGGACATTGCCAGGCAACTGGAAAAAAGAATTCCTTACAGAAAAGTGGTAAAGCAGGCTTTGCACAAGATAACCATGAATAAGGAAGTTAAAGGAGCAAGAATTCAAGTGGCGGGCAGGCTTAACGGGATAGAAATTGCTCGTACGGAACACTTTCAAGAGGGGCAGCTCAAGAGAGAGACGATTCGAGGAGACCTTGATTACGGTTTTGATATGGCTCGTTGTCCTTACGGAGCAATAGGAGTCAGGGTTTATATTTACAAAGGTGAAAAGTTCTAGATATGCTGTTTCCCAAGAAAGTAAAACATAGAAAGCACCGCAAAGTAAGACTCAAGGGAATTGCCCAGAAAGGATCGTATATGAGTTTCGGAAGTTACGGACTCAGGGCGGAAGCAAACGGCCTTATAAGCGCCAGACAGATAGAAGCCTCTCGAAGAGCCATCATAAGATATCTTCGAAAAGGAGGAAAGATGTGGATAAGGATATTTCCCGACAGACCCGTTACCAGAAAAGGACAAGAGGTGCCCATGGGAGGAGGAAAGGGTAATGTTGACCATTATGCCGCCCCCGTAAAGAAAGGGAGAATTATATTCGAGATAGACGGTATTCCCGAAGAAAAAGCACGTGAGGCTCTGCGTAAAGCGGGAGACAAGATTTGCGTAAAGACTAAGTTTGTAAAAAGAGATCAATAACATGAAACCCAAGGCGATAAGAAAAAAATCGGAAAAGGATTGTTTGAAACTGCTGAAAGAAAAAGAGGAAAGACTGGCGGAGATAAGGTTCTCCGGAGCCAATACCAAGTCTAAGAACACGAAAGAGGCGTTTAATCTTCGTAAAGATATTGCCAGGATAAAAACCATCTTAAAGGAGAATAAGCAACAAAATCATGAGGAATAAATTAGAAGGAAAAGTCGTTTCCGACAAGATGGAAAAGACGGTGGTCGTAGAGGTTGAAAGGATCAAAAAGCATCCCCGTTTTCAGAAGAGGTTTAAGACGCACAAGAGGTACAAGGCTCACGATGAGAGTGGAGAGTTTAAGGTGGGAGATAAAGTTATTATCGAAGAAACAAGACCGATATCTAAAGACAAGCAGTGGAAAGTAGTAAAGAAGGTATCATGATACAACCAGAAACACTTTTAAAAATTGCCGATAATGCGGGCGCCAAGGAGATAAAATGCTTCCGTGTTTTAGGGGGAACAAGAAAAAGATACGCACGAATAGGTGATATTGTAGTAGCTGCGGTGAAGAAGGCGGAACCCAGAAAGACGGTAAAGAAGCACGATGTAGTGCGTGCGGTTATCGTGAGGCAAAAATATAATTTCAGAAGAAAGGACGGAAGTTATATCCGTTTTGATGAGAATGCGGCCGTGGTACTTGACGGGAAGACGAAAAAGCCCAAGGGAGGAAGAATTTTCGGACCGGTTCCGAGAGAACTTGGGGAGAAGGGATTTAAGGAGATTGTAACTATGGCCAAGGAAGTCATATAACATCACAGTCTATGAAAATAAGGAAAGATGATACAGTTTTAATAATTGCCGGAAAGGACCGCGGAAAAAAGGGGAAGGTTTTGCATGCTCTTCCCAAAGAGGAGAAAGTTTCCGTGGAAGGAGTTAATCTTCTTAAAAAACACGTACCACCGGAAAAACAAAGACAGCAAAAAGGGAAGAAGAAAACCGGTCAGATAGTAGAATTTCCCGCACCTGTGGATGTTTCCAATGTCAAACTTGTGTGTCCCAAGTGTAGCAAGGCGGCACGAGTAGGAAAGGAAGAAGGAAAGAGGGTTTGTAAAAAATGTAATCAAAAGATATAATGCAGGGCTTACAGGAAAAATACAGAAAACAGATTGTCCCGGAACTTAAGAAAAAATTTGAGCTAAAGAATGTTTTGGAGTGCCCGAAGCCCGAAAAGATAGTGGTTAATGTGGGGGTTGGTAATTGGGTAACAAAAGATCCTTCCAGAAAAGAAGATGTATTAAAGAAAGTATCGGGAGATTTGGCTCTTATAACCGGACAAAAGCCACAAATAAGGCCGGCGAGAAAATCGATTTCCGGATTTAGACTGAGAGAGGGAATGCCGGCGGGGCTTAGAGTTACTTTGCGCGGAAAAAGAATGTACCAGTTTTTGGAAAAACTTATCCATGTTGTTTTTCCTCGTATCAGAGACTTCCAAGGACTTAAGCTTTCCAGCGTGGACAGTAACGGAAATCTTACAGTAGGCCTAAGTGAGCAGCTCGTCTTTCCGGAGATATCCGCCGATGAAACGGATTTCTTTTTCGGAATGGAGATAACCGTGGTCACTTCGGCTAAAAACAAAGAAGAAGGGTTGGAGCTTTTAAGACAATTGGGAGTTCCTCTAAAAGCTGAAAGTAAATAATCTATGGCCAGAAAAGCAAAAGTGGAAAAATCGAAGAAAAAAGCAAAGTTCGTTACACGGATCAACCGGAGATGCTTTAAGTGCGGGAGACCCAGGGGGATATTGAGAAAGTTCGGTCTTTGCAGGATATGTTTTCGTGAAATGGCAAACAAGGGGGAGGTTCCTGGAGTAAGAAAATCCAGCTAAACGATACTTTGTATAAATAAGACAAGCTATACCATGTACACCGATCCAGTCGCAGATATGTTAAACAGAATAAAAACGGCACAGGCGGCGGCAAAGCCGATGGTGGATATTCCTTTTTCCGTTTTAAAAAATGAGATAGCCCTTTGTATGGAAAAAGAGGGTTTTGTTACTAAAATTATCAGAAAAAAGAAAGAAGGAAAGAAGTATCTGCGAGTGGTTTTAAATTACAAGGAAGGAGGTATCCCCGCTATAAACGAGATAAAAAGAGTGTCTTCTCCCGGACAGAGGATATATAAGAAAAACAAGGAATTGGAAAACGTCAAAGGAGGAGAAGGAGTTTCTGTCCTTTCCACCCCCCAGGGAGTTATGACCAACAAAGAAGCTAAAAGGAAAGGGCTGGGAGGAGAGTTGCTTTGTGAAATATGGTAGGTAGAATTTTAAATAACTTACAGTCCGGAAATCGGAAAATAGTAAACAGAAATTAGTAGTATTTTATGTCCAGAATAGGTAAAAAACCAATTACAATCCCTCAGGGAGTTGAAGTAACGGTAAGTAAGGAGAGTCTGAAGGCAAAAGGCCCCAAGGGAGAGCTTGAAGTTGATATTCCCGAAGAGATAGAGGTCAAGAAAGAAGGTAGCGAAATAACCGTTTCCGAAAAAAGGCAGAACAAAAAGAGTAGAGCGCTCTGGGGAACGACAAGATCACTTATTGCTAACGCCATAGAAGGAGTCGAAAAAGGTTATACCAAAGAGCTTCAGATAAAGGGAGTCGGTTATAGAGGAGAGATTCAAGATGGAAATCTGGTTCTTAAGGTGGGATATTCTCATCCTGTGGAAATAAAAAAGATAGACGGGGTGGAGTTTGCTGTAACGAAAGACATTGTTTCCGTTTCTGGAATAAAAAAGGATTTGGTTGGACGTGTTGCCGCTCAGATAAGAAGCGTTCGTCCTCCCGAGCCATACAAGGGAACGGGTATAAGGTACAAGAATGAGGTAATTGCCATGAAGGAAGGCAAGAAGAGTGCAGGAAGTTAGAATTGCTTAACAAAAAACCATGACGGATAAGGAAAAACTAAAAAAAAGACATAGAGCGATAAGGGCTCGTCTTTCCGGAAATGCGGAGAGGCCCCGCCTCCAGGTGCTTAGATCCGCAAAGCATATTTATGCACAGCTGATTGACGATGAGAAAGGAGAAACGCTTCTTTCTTCAAGCGATCACGGCCTTAAGAAAGAAAAAAAGACGAAAACCGATATTGCCTCCCAAGTGGGAAAAGATATTGCCAAAAAAGCCAAAGAGAAAGGAGTGAAAAGTGTTGTTTTTGATCGTAGAGGGTATCTTTATCACGGAAGAGTAAAGGCACTGGCGGAGGGGGCCAGAGAGGGAGGGCTACAATTTTAAACTATGCTTATGAAAAAAAACGACACCAAAAAGGATATTGATAACGAAGTACTCGACATAAACCGAGTTGAAAGAATGACAGCGGGCGGAAGGCGTTTACGCTTTCGGACCCTGGTTGTTGTTGGAGACAGAAAAGGAAAAGTGGGAATTGGACTGGCAAAGGGAGCCGATGTACAGCAAGCGATAGAGAAAGGAGTAAAGAAAGCCCAAAGAAACATGATAAGTGTTCCTACCGTGGAAGGAGGAACCATTCTTCATGAAACTACTGCCAAATACGGCGCCGCCACCGTACTTTTAAAACCTCAAACGGAGGGAAGAGGTCTTGTGGCCGGAGGAACAGTGCGAACCATCTGCTCTCTGGCAGGAATCGAGAATATTTCCGGGAAGATAACCGGTAATACCAGAAGCAAACTGAACAATGCCAAGGCAACCATGAAAGCTTTGGAGAAAATGAAAGCTCTGGAAAAAAGAGAAGAGAAGGGAGAAGAAGAGAAGGGGGAGACCCCTGAAAAGAAAGAGGAGAAAAAGGGGACTAAGGAAACCAAGAAAGATGCTACCAAGGAAGTAAAGAAAAAAAAGGAAGGCACTAAAAAAGAAAGCAAAACTTCTCGGCAGACCGGGAGTGGAAAAGGAAAGGAGACAAATAAAGGCACCAAGTCAAAAACGAGCACAAATGATACGAAAAGTTAAATAGTGTAGTCTCATGCAAATTCACGAGATAAAAACAAAAAGTAAAGTAAAAAAAGAAAAGCGTGTGGGAAGAGGTGGTAAGAGAGGAACTTATTGCGGGAGAGGAGTGAAGGGGCAGAAAGCAAGAGCGGGAAGAAAGATGCCTCCCATCATACGAGAACTTCTTAAGCGATATCCTAAGCTAAGAGGGTACAAGTTTTCTCCGCTCGGAAAGTGTTTTGTGGTAAATATTTCCGTTTTGGACAAGGTGTTTAAAGATGGAGAAAAGGTGTCTCTTAAAACCCTTTCCGCAAAGGGCGTCCTTCCCAAAGGAAAAAAGCATCCCGTGAAAATATTAGGGATGGGGGATACCAAAAAGAAGTTTCAGGTAGAAGGCTGCCTTGTTTCGGAAAGCGCTAAAAAGAAAATAGAAAAAGCGGGAGGAAGAATAATAGAGAGAGGAGGAAAGAAAACCAAAGCCGCAGAAAATGATAAATCCTAAACGAAGTCGAAATAGTTTTTAATGAGCACAGATAAAGACATAAAGTTTTTGACTTAGTACTTAATTCTCATGTTTAATAAGATCATAAAAGTATTTCAAATCCCTGATCTTCGGAAAAGGATTCTTTTTATTCTCGGAGCTTTTGCCATTTTCAGGATTATGGCCAACATCCCTATGCCCGGATTTGACCCCGACAAGATGCAGGAGCTTTTTGAGGGCTTTCAGATGTTTCAGTTTGCCGACATGCTTATCGGGGGGACACTTGACCAGTTTTCTATTGTAATGCTCGGTTTGGGACCCTATATTACGGCAGTGATTGTTATTCAGCTGCTTACTTTAGTGTGGCCGGCATTAAAAAAGATGTACAGCGAGGAGGGTGATACGGGAAGGCAAAAAGTTAACCAATACGGAAGACTTCTCACCGTCCCTTTTGCCATTATGCAGACCTTTGGAATGCTTACGCTTTTTCAAAATCAAGGAGTACTTCCTCCTTTGGGACCGGGAGAACTGGTAACCATCATTTCCGTAGTTACCGCCGGTACAGTATTTCTTATGTGGATAGGAGAGCTTATTACCGAGAAGGGGATAGGTAACGGGGTATCTCTTATGATTTTTGCCGGAATTATTTCCGCTGTTCCCGCCAATATCGGACAAGCGGTAGCGGATATTATGTTCAATCCGGATATGGTTCCGATGTACCTTTTGTTTCTCGTTATCGGTCTTCCTATTATTGCCGGAGTGGTGCACGTAAACGAAGCGAGAAGAAATATTCCCGTATCTTATGCACGAAGGGTAAGGGGAAGAAAGATGTATGGGGGAGCGTCGACTTACCTTCCCCTCAGTCTTAATCCCGCAGGAGTGATTCCGATAATTTTTGCTATGTCCATGGTGGTCATTCCGTCTATGGTGGTTGGATTTCTTGTCGGTATGGAAGGTGTTGTTGGTGATATCGCCCAATCCGTCTCGGTTTTTCTGGAGACAACTTGGGTATATGGGGGTCTTATCTTTGTCTTGGTATGTCTTTTTACTTATTTTTATACGGCGGTTACTTTTGATCCCAAAAGTATTTCGGAGAATCTACAAAAAATGGGAGGTTTTGTTCCGGGGATAAGGCCAGGACAACCGACTGCTAATCACATAAGCTATATTTTAAACAGAGTACTTCTTGTGGGAGCTCTTTTTCTGGCCACGGTAGCTGTGTTGCCGATGATTATTTCGGGAATAACGGACGTGGAGGCCTTCGGTTTCCTTGTTGGAGGAGCTTCTCTCATCATTATCGTAAGTGTGGTTCTGGAGACCATAAGACAGATAAATGCCCAGCTCCAGATGAGAGAATACGAGGCAATATAAATTAGCACTGGCTCCCGGGTATTTCTCGGGAGCTTAAATTTATTCTATGTCTAATAACAAGCTTGTTATATTAATCGGGTCTCCCGGGTCGGGAAAAGGAACTCAAAGTCTTCTCTTGGCGGAAAAAAAGAAAATGACCCACCTGGAGGCCAGCAAAATTCTGGAGAAGAGGTTTTTAGGCGCCAAAGAAGATGAGGTGATAAAAATAGAGGGAGATAAATACAGTCTAAAGGAACAGGAGAAGCGATGGAGAAAGGGGCTTCTTTGTGAAGACGCGTTCGTTACCCATGTAATAAAAGAGTCTCTGGAGAAGATCTGTGATAAGTCCGAAGTGGTTCTGCTTGACGGTTATCCCAGGACGGTAAAGCAAGCACAGCTAGCCGCGCCTCTCTTTGTTTCTTTATACGGGGCGGAAAACATATTAACCGTGTTTCTGGAAGTTGACCAGGAGGAGGTAATAAAAAGAAATACTAACAGAAAGGTGTGCTCTCTTATGAGACACTCGATAGTTGATCTTCCCGAAACAAGAGATCTTACCGTATGCCCTATAGACGGATCTACTTTGGAAAAAAGAGTAATGGATGATCCGGAGACCATCAAGGTAAGGCTTAAAGAGTTTAGGGAAAAAACCTTTCCTGTAATAGAAAATCTTTCGTCTCAAGGAATCAAGGTCTCTCGTGTTGACGGGGTGGGAACGATAAATGATGTTCTTTTTCGCATATTAAAAGAAGTTGAGGAGTTCGGCGTATGACGGAAAAACCCAAGATAATTTCGGTTATCGGACGCCCCGGATGTGGAAAAGGAACACAGATAGAGCTTATTGCCAAAAGAGAAGGGTTTTCCACGATAGATACGGGAGATATGCTTCGCCAGAGAGCGAAAGAAAACGATTTTATAGGGAAAAAGATAAAAGAAACCTTGGAGAGGGGAGGACTTATCCCCACCCCTTTGGTGTTTTATTTGTGGATGCCGAAACTCATCGAGTTCCACAAGGAAGGAAAGAAGGGGATTGTGTTTGACGGAAACCCTCGCAAGCTCTATGAGGCACACATGCTGGACGAAGTCCTGGAGATGTTCGGCTGGAAGGACGGGTTTCGCGCTTTTTATATAAAAATAAGTGAGGAAGAAGCTTACAGGCGCCTGGAAAAGAGAAAAAGAGGCGATGACAAGAAAGAAAAAATAGAAAGAAGGCTCGCGTGGTTTAAAGAGGAAGTGGAGCCGGTTGTCGAGTACTACCGGGAAAAAGGATTATTAATGGAAATAAACGGAGAGAGGTCGGTAGAAGAAGTGGATAAAGAGATCGAAGAAAAGTTAAGAGTTTTTATACCCGATAAAGAATGATTAAAAAAAGAAAGGATGTAGAAAAAATGAGAGAGGGTGGTGAGATACTCGCCTGGATAATGGAGAAAATCAAAGAGGAGGCTTGTCAGGGAGTGACAACCTCCTTTTTGAATGATATGGCCGAGAGACTTATCAAAGAAAAGGGAGGAAGGCCTTCTTTTAAAAATTACAAAGGATTTCCTGCGGCTTTGTGCACGAGTGTTAACGAGACTATTGTTCACGGATCTCCTTCCGGGTATAAGCTTAAAGACGGAGATATCATTTCACTGGATCTGGGGTTTTACTACAAAGGATTTCACACGGATATGGCCGTAACAGTTCCTGTGGGGAGTGTAGAAGGAGAGGTTCTGAGACTTATAAGGGAAACAAAAAAAGCCCTTAAGAGAGGAATAAAAAAGGTAAGGCCGGGGAACACGCTCGGTGATATCGGAAATACGATTGAGAGGCACGTCGAAAGGAGTGGATTCGTGTTGGTGGAGGGTCTTTGTGGTCATGGGATAGGAAAAGAAGTGCACGAAGAACCTCAGGTCCTCAATCAGGGAAAGAGAGGAAAAGGAATAGAACTTAAAGAAGGGATGGTTTTTTGTATTGAGCCGATGCTCTCTATGGGAAGCGCGAAGACCGCTTGCGAGAACAAAGGAATAGGCATAAAAACCGGTGATGATTCGCTTTCCGCGCATTTTGAGCACACCGTGGCGGTGACCGGGGATGGGTGTACGGTAATTACTGAAAAACGGAACAACAAGGAATATTTTTAGAGTTTGAAATTAGACTTACTTTTCTATATAATATGGGAATGGATAACGAAAACAAAAAAGAAAAAGAATTTCCTTCCGAGCTTCGTTATGACGTTTCTTCCGGCGATTGGGTAGTGGTAGCTTCCGGAAGAGCCAAGAGGCCGGAGATGTTCAAAAAAGAAGAGAGGGTAAAGGAAGAGTCTTCCAAAGACGATTGTCCTTTTTGCGTTTCCGATATAACCGAAAACGCCATCACTGTTTTTGAGGAGGGAAAGAAGGTGAGCGGTCCTTCCGAGAACTGGACAGCCATCTCCATTCCTAACAAATATCCGGCCTTTCTTCCTTCCGATGAGCTGGAAAAAAGAAGAGAGAATAGTCTTTATCAGACCATAAATGCGGTCGGATACCATGAGGTGGTAATTACGAGAGATCACCAAAAATCGCTGGGGGAGTTACCCGTAAACAAGGTTCGTGAAGTTTTTGCTCTTTATAAGCAGAGGTATTGTGACTTAAGAGAAAAAAGACACGTAAATTACATTTCCATTTTTCACAATCACGGAGTGGAGGCAGGAGCCTCTATTGCCCATCCGCACTCCCAGATACTTACTACACCTCTTATAGATGTTGATCTTAACAAAGCTCTGGCTAAGGGAAGGAGTTATTACGAGCACAAGAGAAACTGTATCTATTGCCGAATGAACGAGTGGGAAATGCAAAAAAGGGAAAGAGTTGTTTACGAAAACGAACTCTTTCTCGTGGTGTGTCCTTTTGCCTCTAAAGCCGCCTTTCAGACGATTATTTCGCCAAAAGAGCACTTAGCATATTTTGAAAACATAACTGAAAAAGAATTGGATCTTTTAGCCGATGCTTTTTCTGTTGCACTCTCTAAGCTTTATAAGGGTCTTAACGATCCTCCTTACAATTTTTATTTGCACTGCGCTCCTTCTGATGGCATGGATCACAGCTATTATCATTGGCACTGGACGATACTACCCAAAACATCTATTTGGGCCGGGTTCGAATTGGGGGCACGTATGGAGATATCTACCATAAAACCGGAAAAAGCCGCAGAATATTTAAGAGAGCAGTAGAGAATGGAGAAAGATATGAAAAAAACACTTGTTGTTGCTAATTGGAAAATGAATCCTGCCAGCCTGAAAGAGGCCAAGGACCTCTTTGCGGAAAGTAAAAAGATTCGAAACAGTAATTGCCGGGTAGTTGTCTGCCCTCCTTTTCCTTATCTCGCTTTCGGTAAAGGGGTTTTGCTTGGAGCTCAGAACTGTTTTTGCAAGGATCCGGTGACGGGGAAAGGTCCTTTTACGGGAGAAACCTCTCCTTCTATGATAAAAGACCTCGGGTGTGAGTACGTTATTGTGGGTCACTCTGAAAGAAGAGAGATTCTCGGGGAGAAAGAGGAGGAGATAAACGGAAAAATAAAGAGTGTGATTTCTGCGGGCCTTTCTCCTATTCTTTGTGTCGGCGAAAAAAAAGAGGAGGGAGCAACCGGAGAGATAAAAAAACAACTAAAAGAGGGTCTCAAGGGAGTGTCTTCCACAAAGAAAGTGATTATCGCCTATGAGCCTCTTTTTGCCATCGGAACCGGTAAGCCTTGCGATGTTGATCTGGCGGCGAAAAGAAGGGTGTTTATAAGAAGCGTGCTTTCCAAAATATCTTCCGCCAGCAAGAATCTCCCTGTGCTTTACGGAGGCAGCGTGGACGAGAAAAACTGCCGAAGATATATAGAGGAGGGAGGGTTTGAGGGTCTCTTGGTGGGAGGAGCCTCCCTGAAGCCGGAAAAATTCAAAAAAATAGTGGATAAACTATGAAAACAGAAGAAGTAAGAGAAAAATTTATAGAGTTTTGCAAAGAAAAGGGTCATGTAATTATCCCTTCCGCTTCCCTTATTCCGGATAAGGACTCGACCCTTCTTTTTGTTAACTCGGGAATGTTCCCACTTGTTCCTTATCTTATGGGTGAAGAGCATCCTGAAGGTAGAAGGCTAGCTAATTTTCAGAAGTGTTTTCGTAGTGATGATATTGAGGAAATAGGGGATATGAGGCACACCACCTTTTTTGAGATGCTTGGGAACTGGTCTCTGGGAGATTATTTCAAAAAGGAGCAACTCCCTTTTGTCTTCGAGTTTCTTACAAAGAAACTTGGGCTGGATCCCGGAAGGCTTTATGTTACCGTATACAGAGGAAATCCCGAAATAGGAGTGGAAAGAGACACGGATTCCGTAATAATATGGAAAGAAATTTTTGCGAAAGAGAAGATAGAAGCAAAAGACATCGATATGGCAGAGGAGAAAGGAATGCAGGGTGGGCGCATTTTTTATTATCCGGACAAAGAAAACTGGTGGTCGCGTTCCGGGCCTCCCGAAGAGATGCCTTTTGGAGAACCGGGTGGTCCCGATAGTGAAATATTCTATGACCTGGGAGAGGAGCTCGGGCATCACGAAAAATCTCCTTTTAAGGACAAACCTTGTCATTTGAACTGCGATTGCGGGAGATTTATCGAGATAGGGAATAGCGTTTTTATTGAATTTGTAAAAAAAGAAAACGGCTTCGAGAAACTTCCTCAAAAAAACGTTGATTTCGGAGGGGGATTGGAGAGAATCGCCATGATCTGCCAAGGAAAGACCAGTATTTTCGAGGCGGATAGCTTTCTGCCCATGATAAAGAAGATAGAGGAGCTTTCTTCTTTTAGTTACAGAGACAACATTAAGCCCTTCGAGGTTATTGCCGACCACATTAAGGCCGCTACTTTTATTATAGGAGATGAAAAAGGAGTACCTCCCTCCAATAAAGAGCAGGGGTATTTCGTCAGGCGACTTATAAGGAGGGCGGTAAGATACGGAAGGTATCTTGATATTCGCTCGGAGACGTGGCTTAAAGACGTTGCCAAAGAGGTGGTTCAAACGTATAAGGAAACATATCCCGAAATAGAAAAAAACGCTTCTCGTGTTTATGAGGAAATAGAAAAAGAGGAGAAGGCTTTTCATAAAACGCTGGAAAAAGGCCTTAAGGAGTTCGAAAAAATGGATGATAAAGGCGAGGTAGTAAGTGGAGAGAAGGCAGCTTTTCTTTACCAAACTTACGGCTTTCCTATCGAGCTTATCGAGGAGATGGCGGATGAGAGAGGAAAAAAGGTTGACACAGGCGGTTTTTACCAGGAGATGGACAAACATAAAAAGCTTTCCAGAGACCTTTCCGGTGGTGTTTTTAAAAGTGGGCTTGCCGGCAATGACAAGGAAACGGTAAAGCTTCATACGGCCACCCACCTTCTCTTGGCGGCTCTGCGAAAGGTTTTAGGAGAGGAAGTTTTTCAAAAAGGAAGTAATATCACTTCCGAAAGGTTGCGCTTTGATTTTTCCTTTAAAAGGAAACTTACAAAAAAAGAGATAGAAGAGGTAGAAACCCTTGTAAATAAAGCAATAGAAAAGAATATGAAAGTAACCAAAGAAGAAATGGATTATGAAAAAGCAATCTCTTCGGGGGTTTTGGCATCTTTTGAAGAGAAGTATCCGCAAAAAGTACTGGTATATTCAATAAAGGATAAAGAGGGGAACGTTTTTTCCAGAGAGATATGTAGTGGCCCCCACGTAGAGGAGCTTTCTCAGCTGGGTAGATTTTCTATTACAAAAGAGGAGTCTTCTTCGGCCGGCGTAAGGAGGATAAAGGCAAAACTTGTTTGATATTTTATAAAAATATAGTAAATTGATAAGGATATGAAGAGAAAAGTAATTGACATATATCCCCCCTCAAAAAAAGAAGGGGAAAAGGAAGTGTCTCTACCCAAGAGAAGCGAGAGTCGCGGGGGAAGAGGTGTTTTTATTATTGCTGCTCTATTTCTGGTAATTGCCGGAGGATACTTTTATTATACCGTTTACCAAACAAGAATTACCATAAGCCCGGATACCGAGAGCTTTCAGGAGAATGAAGAGGTGCTGGTGAGAGCTTTTGGATCGATTGGAGAAGGAGAGATAAGAGGAAAGATGATAAAAGAAACTATCGAGGAAACGAGAGAATTCCCCATAGAAGAAAGAAGAGTAGTTGAAGAAAGAGCGGAGGGGAGTATAGAAGTGTGTCAGGATTATACGAATAATGACACTAACTACAGAGAAGGAACCAGATTTGTCTCGGACGGAGGAAAGCTTTTTGTGGCTAAAGATAATTTCGTTATTCCCGGAATGGATAACGGGGATGGTTGCGTCGATGTTGAAGTGGAAGCCAGTGAACCCGGAGAAGAGCACAATATTTCTTCAGATTCCAAGTTTGCTCTTCCCGGACTGGAAGGAACGGATGTTTACGGAAGAGTAAAGGGTGTTTCTTTTACTCTTCACAAGGAAGGGGTCTTTGAAGAGGTTCCCCACTTGGGCGAAGAAGGAATGAGAAGAGCGGAAGCGGAAATGAGTGAAGATCTTTTAAGTAGGGGAATAGAAATGATAAGAGAAGAGAATGAAGAAGAATACTTTCTGGAGAGTGACGCTCAGTTTAAAATGGATGTTGTGGAACGGAGCAGTGAAGAAATTGAAGGTGACGAGGATACTTTCCTTTTTAGACTTACAGTAGAAATTGAAGCCATCGGAATAAGCAAAGAAAATACGGATGACTTTGTAAGGGGTCTTTTGCCTGAAGGATATACGTGGAGAAAAGATTCTCAGGAAATAGAGTATGAGTTTTCTCGGACCAATTTCGGAGACGGTGAGGCGGATGCGGTAATCAGTTTCTCCGGAGAGATGTATGAATATTTCGACAAAGAAACCTTAAAAAGAGAGATTCTGGGACTTTCCTTTTTGGAGGCGGAAGAGAGAATAATGGAAAAAGCGGGAACAGTTGAAATAAATATCCAGACATTTCCTTTTGGCTTATCCAGAGTTGCTGGTGATCCTAACAGGGTAAGGATAGATCTGGAGTTTGACAAAAATTAAAAAACTTGTTATTCTTACGACCTGTAAATGAGTTCTAATAGCGAAAAAGAGAAAGGAGTTGTAGTCGAGGCGCTGCCCAACGCGCACTTCCGGGTTAGGATGGAGGACGGAGAGGAGATTAATGCACACCTGGCCGGAAAGTTAAGGATGCACCGAATAAAGGTACTTCCTGGGGATAGTGTGACGGTGGAGCGCAGTGAATACGACAAAACAAAAGGAAGGATCGTTTACAGAGGTTAAAAAGAAAGAAGAGCCGTTTGAAATTAGCTGTGGCTATATAAGAACCGGCCTTGTTGAAGTGAGAGTTCAAGCTTCCGTAAAAAAAATTTGTAGAGACTGTAAAGTAGTTCGGCGAAAGGGCCGGGTTTATGTCATTTGCAAAAACAAGAAGCATAAACAGAAACAAGGGTAATATAGAATTTTATGTCCAGAATAGCGGGAGTAACCATACCAAAAGAAAAAAGAGTGGTAATAGCCCTTACCTATATTTACGGTATAGGGTATTCGCTCAGCAAGCAAATCCTCAAGGAAGCAAAGATTGATGAAGGAAAAAGAACCTCCGAGCTTACATCTGACGAGGAAAAGAAACTCAGAGAGGTAATTGAAAAGAAGTATACTACTGAAGGAGAGCTTCGCCGACAGAGAAGAGATAGTGTGGATAGATTAAAGAGAATCGATTGCTATAGAGGCACGCGACACAAGAGAGGTCTTCCGGTGCGCGGTCAGAATACGAGAACCAATAACAGAACAGTAAGAGGAAACAGAAGAAATGTGGCCGGATCCGGAAAAAAGGCTCCGCCGTCACCTAAATAAGTGAAAAAGAAGGTATAACACTACATGGGAAAAAAAAGAATTATAGAAAAAACCGAAGAAGAGCTGATCGAGGAAAAGAATAAGCTCGAGGAGGCAAAAAAGAAAAAAGGTAAGGAAAAGAAGAGAGGAATTACCAAGGGAAGAATATATATCTCTGCCTCCTATAACAACACCATGATCACCCTCACTGATGCCGAGGGCAAGGTTTTGTCTTGGACTACAGCGGGGAGCCTCGGTTTTAAAGGCACAAAAAAGGCCACGCCCTACGCAGCTTCCGAGGTGGCCAACGTTGTTTCTGAGAAAGCGGGGAAGATGGGAATGAAAGAGATTGATATATTCGTGAAAGGAGTGGGGTCGGGAAGGTCTTCCGCACTTCGTGCTTTATCTGCTAAAGATATCACTATAAATTCCATTAAAGATATTACACCTATTCCGCACAACGGATGTCGTGCGAAAAGACCCAGAAGAGTTTAATTGTTTATTATGGAAAAACTTACTAACTGTAAAAGATGTCGTCGTGTCGGTGCTAAGCTTTTTCTCAAAGGAGAAAAATGTGAATCTCAACACTGTCCGATGATAAAAAAGCCTTATGCCCCGGGGCAAAAACCCAAAAGAAGAAAGGGGCGTGTTTCCGAGTACGGAAGAGAGCTTGCGGAAAAGCAAAAGCTTAGGTACTGGTATAATTTACGAGAAAAGCAGCTTCTTAGATATGTAAAGAGCGTTATGGCCAAAGATCAGGAGGTAGAAAGTACCGGGGATCAACTTTTGCGTAAACTGGAAGGAAGGCTCGACAACATTGCTTACAGGGCGGGCTTTGCCGTTTCTCGTGCGCAAGCCAGGCAAATGGTCAGTCACGGTTTCTTTTATGTGAATGGTAGGCTGGTAGACAGGCCCTCGTATCAGGTTAAGAAAGATGATGAGATATCATTAAAACCGGGGAAAAAAGACAGAAAGCTTTTCGAAGAGTTTGAAGCCAATATGAAAAACTTCACGCCTCCGGCATGGATTTCCTTGGATAAGAAAAACTTAACCGCGAAGATAGTGGGGGATGCTATAATCGAGGAGATAGCTCCTCCGGTAGAGATATCCTCTGTCTTCGAGTTTTATTCAAGATAAATTACCAAATATATAGCGTATGATACCTTTACCATCAAAACCCAAAGTAGTGGAGAAAAAAGGCGAGAACAGCGTCGTTTTCAAGGTAGAATCCCTTTATCCGGGATACGGAACCACGGTGGGCAACTCTTTGCGGCGCGTACTACTTTCTTCACTGGGAGGAGCTGCTGTTTCCAGAGTGAAGATAGAGGGTGTTTCGCATGAATTTTCCACCATTCCCGGGGTTATGGAGGATGTGATCACGGTGATTCTCAATCTTAAGGAGCTAAGGTTTCGTGTTCATGAAGATCAGCCACAAACGGTAAAACTTAACGTAGAAGGAGAAAAAGAGATAAAGGGCTCTGACATAACTACCCCAACACAGGTAGAGCTTGTTAATCCGGAGTGTCATATTGCCACTATTACCGACAAGAAGGCCTCTTTGAATATGGAGCTTACTATAGAAAAAGGCACGGGATATTCTTCAGCCGAGGACCGTAAGGAGGAAAAACTCGAAGTGGGCCAGTTGATTGTGGACTCTATTTTTACTCCCGTAAGGAAGGCAAATTTTTACGTGGAAAGTATGAGAGTCGGTAAGAGAACCGACTTTGACAGGCTTTTTCTGGAGATTGAAACGGATGGAACAATCTCTCCCGAAGAGGCGTTTTTGCAAGCGGTAGATATTTTAGGAAAGCACTTTTCCGCACTTTCTTCTTTTGATTCCGGAGAGGAAGAAGAGAAGGAGGAAAAGAAAGAAGTAGAGAAAAAAGATGAAGCCAAGGAAGATAAAGAGGATGATGTGGGAGAAATCAAAGTAGAGGATCTGAATATTTCCGCTCGTAACAAAAAAATACTCCAAGAAGCAAAAGTAAAAACGGTAAAGGGTATTCTTCGTAAGGGTGAAGAAGGGTTGACGAGTATCAAAGGAATGGGAGAGAAAGGAGTAGAGGAGATTAAAAAAGCTTTGAAGAAAAAAGGAGCGGAGTTGTAAAGCATTGTTATCGATTTTCTTATGCCCAGAATAAAGAACAAAAGAAGGTTTGGGAGAAAAAAAGACCAAAGGAGAGCTCTTCTTGCTTCGCTTTCCCGCGCTCTTATTCTCAATGAAAAAATAAAGACAACGGAGGCCAAGGCCAAAGAGTTACAAAGTTTTGTAGAAAAGCTTATCACCAGAGCCAAGGAAGACTCCATCCACAACAGAAGACTTCTGTCCGGACGACTTTCTCCGGAGATCGCTGATAAGTTGATAAAGGAGATAGGTCCGCGATACAAGGATCGCCCCGGAGGGTATACGCGTATCATGAAGTTGGGACCGAGAGACGAGGATGGGGCGAAAATGGTAATTATTGAACTTGCCTAAATACGTAAGTATGAAAGAAAGAAAGACACATACAATAGATGTTTCAAAAAAACCCCTCGGGAGGATTGCTACGGAGATAGTTTCTCTTCTTACTGGAAAGAATAAAACGGATTATTCCAAAAATGAAGATAGGGGAGATTTTGTTGTGGTAAAAAACATCGAAAAAATAAAACTCAGTGGTAAGAAGGAGGATGATAAGATATATTATCATCACACAGGATATCCCGGAGGGCTCAAAGAGGTTCCATATAAAAAACTTACCCAGAAAGATCAGGCGGCTGCACTAAAGAGTGCCGTGTATGGAATGCTTCCGAAGAACAAACTGAGGAAAGAAAGAATAAAAAGGCTTAAAGTGGAATAATTATGCCCGCCAAAGAGACAAAGCAAAAAACCAAATATCACCAAGGAACCGGAAGAAGAAAGACTTCTACCTCCAGGGTTAGGATCACGGAGAAAAAGGGAGGTGTGATAACGGTAAACGGAAAAAAGTTGGAAGAGTATTTTCCAACTTTCGAGCTCCAGAAAAAAGTAAAGGACCCTTTACTTTCTCTTGATTTCGAAGGAAAGTTCTCCGTTTCGGCGGTGGTCTTCGGAGGAGGAAGGAACTCTCAGGCTGAAGCGGTAAGGCACGGCATTGCAAGGGCATTGGAGAGCTTTGATGAAGGTCTTCGAAAACAACTCAAATCGACCGGCTATCTTACGCGAGATCCGCGGATGCGCGAATCGAAGAAACCGGGCTTAAAGAGAGCGAGAAGAGCTCCTCAGTGGAGGAAGAGATAGTGTTTTGAAAGCAAAGTGAGGGGAGTTTTCGGAGGGATGACCTCCGTTTTCTTTTGTTTGATATTTACGTGCTTGTGTATTATAATTACCAGGTAAAAAAGACCATGCCTGATAAGCTGATTATTGAAGGAAAAAATAAACTGGAAGGGGTTATTGACATTAAGGGCTCAAAGAATGCGGCCACGCCCATTATTGCCGCTACCCTGCTTACTTCCGAGCCGTGCGTGCTGGACAACATCCCGCTTGTTGATGATGTCCGAAAGATGTTGGAGATAATAAGAAAAATGGGGGCCGAGGTGGAATTCTTAGAAGAAAGAAAAGTCAAGATTGTTGCCAAGAATATTGACCCTAAGAAGCTCGACTTTTCGCTGGTAAATAAGATGAGGTCTTCCATTCTTCTTATAGGACCACTGGTGGCTCGTTTCGGATTTTTCAAAATTCCTCAGCCGGGTGGTTGTGTTATCGGGTCTCGACCTATTGATGTCCATTTAAGCGCGCTAAAGAAAATGGGGGTATCAATAGAGGAGTTCGGACTCAAAAAGAACGGTTCTCGCTCTTCCAATATCTATCATTTCAAAACAAAAAGGAAACTTAAGGGAAAAGAGATCGTACTGGATGAGTTTTCTGTTACGGCAACCGAAAATATTTTAATGGCGGCGGCCCTTACTCAAGGAAAGACGGTTATCAAAATTGCCGCTGCCGAACCGCACGTAAGCGACTTGGCTCTTTTTCTAAGAAAAATGGGGGCGGAGATAAAAGGAGAGGGGACGAACACTATAGAAGTGAAGGGTAAGGAAAGCTTAAAAGGAGCTACGCACGAGATTACCTACGACTATATGGAGGCGGGCACCTTTATCCTTCTTTCTTTGGCAACGGGAGGCAGTGTGCGCATAGAGAACGTACCTACGGAGCAACTGTCACTACTTCTCGCCAAGTTGAAAAGCTTTGGGGGAAAGCTAAAGATAGAAAAGAATGCGGTGACTACTTCTCCCAGCAAAAACTTAAAGATAAACAAGGTTCAAACAATGCCCTACCCGGGGATACCCACCGATTTACAGGCACCTCTCGGAGTACTTTCCACTCAGGCAAAAGGACTTACTCTTATCCATGATACCCTTTACGAGGGAAGGCTTAAGTATCTGGAGGAATTAAACAAGATGGGAGCGGAGATTGTAGTTTGTGATCCGCACAGAGCGATTATCAACGGTCCGACAAGATTACACGGGGTAAGTCTTGACCCGCTTGACCTTCGTTCCGGAGCGGCGCTTATCATCGCTGGCCTTATCGCGGAAGGTACTACTATAATAAGAGATATTTCCCAGGCGGATCGAGGATATGAAGAGATAGACAAAAGGTTGCGCAAAGTGGGGGCAAAGATAAAAAGAATAAAGCAATAATTATCAATTTACGGATTTTCAATTTTCAAACCGCTTATTGTTTTACCTATCCGGATCGGGAGTATTATTGGTGATTGAAGATTGATAATTGAAAATTAATTCGGACTATGTTTTCAAGAAAAATAGGAATTGATCTGGGGACTTGCAATTCACTTGTTTTTGCCCCGGGCAAGGAAATTATTTTGAATGAACCTTCCGTTGTTGCCGTGAGTGTTTATGAAAATAAAATACTTGCCGTGGGAAAGGAGGCAAAAGAGATGACAGGCAGAACACCTGATGAGATAAAGGTTTATAGACCTCTTAGAGACGGTGTTATTGCGGAATACAGGATTACGGAAGCCATGCTTCGGTACTTTATAAAAAAATCACCCGGTCTTAAATTTATTAAGCCCGAGGTTATGGTGGGAGTTCCTGCCGGAATAACTTCTACCGAAAAGAGGGCGGTTATCGAGGCGGGGGTTTCTGCCGGGGCAAGAGCGGTTTATACGGTAAAAGAACCCATTCTGGCTGCTATCGGAGCGGGAATCCCGATATCCTCTTGTTCGGGGCACATGGTGGTTGACATAGGGGGAGGTACGACGGAGATAGCCGTTATTTCACTGGGAGGAATAGTTGTTTCTCGATCGGTGCGTGTGGCCGGAGACAGTATGGATTTTGCGATCTCCAATCATATCAAGAATAAATACAACGTTGCTCTGGGAGAAAAGAGTGTGGAGGATATAAAAACCAATATAGGGGTAGCTCTTCAAGAAAAAGAGGAGTCGGAAATGGAAGTAAGAGGGAGAGATCTTGTAAGCGGCCTTCCCAAGAATATTACGGTTTCTTCGAACGAAGTTTGCGAGGCGGTAACCGGAACGCTTGAAGAGATTGTTAAAGTGGTAAAGCAGGTTCTGCGAGATACTCCGCCGGAACTGTCGGCGGATATTATGGACAAAGGAATGGTTCTTACCGGCGGAGGTGCTTTACTTAGAGACATAGATGTGTTAGTGACGGAAAAAACGGGAGTTCCTTCGTTTGTTGCCGAAGATGCGCTTCTTTCCGTTGCTCGTGGAGCGGGAGTTGTTCTTGACAATCTGGATGCTTATAAAAAAAGTATTATGAGTAAGTAGACATGATTGTTGGGCATAGAGAGCAGAAAAGAAAACTGCAAGTACTTTCAAAAAGGGGAAAACTGCCGCACGCTTTTCTTTTCTCCGGTCCGGATAAAATAGGAAAGAAGAAAACAGCTCAATGGTTTTTAAAAGAACTAAACTGTGAAAGCGAAAAAGAAGGTCCGTGCGACACATGCCGAAGCTGTCAAGAGATAGAAGAGATGACCCATACCGACATTACCTGCATTACTCCGGAGAAAAAAGAGATAAGAATGGAAAAGATAGAAGAAGTGCTGGGCAAAGTTTCTTACAGAGGGGTGAAGGCGAGATCAAAGGGAGTAATTATTGACGACGCCCACCTTATGAATATTTACAGTCAGAATGCGATACTTAAACTACTGGAAGAGCCTCCCGGAGAAACAGTGCTTTTCCTTGTTACTTGCTATCCTTATATGCTTCTTCCTACGGTCAAGTCTCGACTTTTTGAGATGAGATTTTCTTTAGTATCCGAAAAGGAAATAGAGGAGAGAGTAGGGGACAGAGAGATAGCTTTTCTTTCCAGGGGGAGGCCCGGTATTGCTTTGGATTATTTACAATACTCAGAGAAGAGAAAGGAAGCGGAAGGAATAAGAAAAGAGGTCGGAGAAGTGCTTATTAAGAAAGATATGGCGGTACGCTTTCGCAAAGCCAAGGAAATTGTTAAGAAAGAAAAGACGGAAGACTTTCTTGAGTGTCTTCTACGCACATTGCAGGAGAAAATGAGAAAAGAAATAAGAGAAGGAAGGAGCTCGAAAAAAACAAGAGAAGCGCTAAAAGAGACTCAAGAAATACTTCTTTTCCAAGCGAAAACTAATATTAACCCGCAACTTGCTTTGGAAAAAATAATGTTAAAAATATAAATATATAAACTATGTCCGAATATAAAAAAATAATTCAAAAAATGGAGCCGGAAATGGATAAAGTTATTGAGTTTTTTACCGGAGAGTTAAAAAAGATAAGAGCTGATAGAGCGACTCCTTCGCTTGTCGAGGATGTGGTGGTCGATTGCTTTGATCAAAAACTACCCTTAAAGCAACTTGCCGCAATATCCTGCCCGGAAAGAAGACAGATTCTTATTCAGCCCTGGGATAAGAATTATATAAAGGATATTGTATCCGCACTGCAGAAGGCGGAATCGGAGCTTAGTCCCGTGGTAGAAGGAAGCGCAATCCGTATCACACTTCCTCCTCTTACTGCAGAATATCGCCAGAGCCTGTTAAAGACTCTCTCAGGAAAAAGAGAAGATGCTCGTGTAAGACTAAAAAGGATCAGGGAAGATGCATGGAAAGAGATTCAGGAGAAGACTAATAAAGGGGAGATAACCGAGGACGAAAAATTCAAGGCAAAGGATGAACTTCAGAAAATTATTGACGAGTATAACAAGAAGGTTGATGAGCTTATCGAAAAAAGAGAAAAAGATATAAAAGAGTAACCGAAAAAAATCCCGGGTTCGGATATTCGAAATCGGGGGTGACAGACGACCGGTAATTGTAATTTACGATTTTTAATTTCGGAGTTTAGCATACTATGCCAATATTAATTATTATAGTCAGTATTGCCGTTCTGATTTTCCTGCATGAGCTGGGGCACTTTGTTTTTGCCAAAAAGTACGGTGTTAAAGTGGAAGAGTTCGGACTGGGGATACCTCCTCGCATTTGGGGAAAGAGAGTAGGAGAGACCCTTTATTCGATAAACTGGATACCTTTGGGAGGGTTCGTAAAGCTTTATGGAGAGGATGCGAAAATAAACGACGAGAGAAGTTTTTCTTCAAAGCCGATATATCAGCGAGCACTTATTCTTTTTGCAGGAGTAGGGGCTTTCTTTATTATTGCTTTTTTTGTTTTTGCTCTTCAGTCAGTGGTGGGTGTCCGAACTGTCATAGATGATGACCCTGTAGGTGAATGGGAAAATCCGGAGATTTTTATTACCGAAGTAATGAGTGATTCTCCAGCCGAAGAGGCCGGTATATCCCCGGGCGATGTTCTCTTGAAAATAGAAAATTCATCAATTGACAAAGTAAGGGAAGCCATGACTCTTATAGAGGAAAGAAAAGGAGAAGAGACGGAGATGGAACTAAGAAGAGGAGGGGAGGTTGTGACTCTTTCCTTAATACCCCGGGAGAATTATCCGGAAGGAGAAGGTTCGGTGGGTATTGCTATGGCACGAACAGCAAAAAAGACTTACCCTGCTTATATAGCTCCTGTTCGAGGAGTTATCGAAACGGGGAGAACCACAGGAATGTACGTCTCCGGAATTTATACCTTGATTGCTTCTTCTATTAGAGGAGAGGAACTTCCTCCCGGCATGCAACTTACAGGCCCCGTGGGGATAGTGGATATCGGTGCAGGCGCAGCACAGAGAGGATTGTCGGATTATCTACAGTTTGTGGGAACGATTACCATCGCCCTTGCCGTGCTCAACATTCTGCCTATTCCCGCTTTAGACGGTGGGAGACTTCTTTTCTTGGGACTGGAAAAAGTAAAGGGAAGCCCTTTGCCGGAAAAAGTTGAGTACAGCCTTAATGCAGTTTTCTTTCTGCTTCTTATAGGGCTTATGATTGTAATAACTTTCAAGGATTTGGGATTATAAAACTTTAAAGGATGCTGGAACATGATTAAAAAAATATTCAGCAGGTTTTCTCAAGACATCGGTATCGATCTTGGAACGGCCAACTGTCTTGTTTATGTCAAAGGAAAAGGAATTACGATGGCTGAGCCGTCGGTGGTTGCCGTGAATAACAAGACAGGGCAAATACTGGCAATAGGAGAGGAAGCGCGAAAGATGGTAGGAAAAACACCCGGGCACATTGTAGCTACAAGACCTTTGGTCTCGGGAGTGGTTTCCGATTTCGATGTTACTGAACAGATGCTTCGTTATTTTATAGAAAAAGCGAACGAAGGAAGATTTCCCTTGCAAAGCAGACCACGTGTGGTTATTGGAATTCCTTGCGGGGTAACGGAGGTGGAGAGGCGTGCCGTACAAGATGCCGGTAAAAATGCCGGAGCGGGAGAAGTGCATCTTATCGAAGAGCCTATGGCTGCAGCCATAGGGGTGCGACTTCCCATTCAAGATCCCGGAGGAAACTTCGTAGTGGATATAGGAGGGGGAACTACGGAGGTTGCCGTAATATCTTTGGGAGGAATTGTTCTCTCCAAAAGTCTTCGGGTTGCCGGAGACAAGTTAAACGAGGATATAATAAATTTTGCGGAAAAAGAATATAAGTTGCTTATAGGAGAAAGAACGGCGGAGGAGGTGAAGATAAATATCGGGTCTGCTTGCAAGTTGGACGAAAAGATGGAAACTACTATCAGAGGAAGAAATCTTGTTACCGGTCTTCCAGAAGAAGTCACCGTTAATGATGAGCATATAAGAAAGGCAATGGAAAAATCGATAAAAGAGATTGTGAAAACCATCAAAGATACTGTCGAAGAAACTCCTCCCGAGCTGCTTGCGGATATAATGACTAAAGGAATATATATCCTGGGGGGTGGAGGACTCATGAGAGGAATGGATAAACTAATTGAAGAGGAAACCAAAATAAAAACCGTGATAGGGGATGATCCGCTTACCGCTGTGGTAAGGGGCGCCGGATATGCCCTGGAGCACATAGACAAACATACGGAAGTCTTTTTGGAAACCGAAGAACTTGAACCACCCAAATAATATGATAAGCAAAAAAGAAATAGAAAAATTGGCTTTTCTTGCGCGACTTAGGCTTGACGAGGAAGAGCAAAGAAATGTTCCCGGTGAACTGGAGTCCATTTTGCAGTACATACAAAAGCTCAGCGAGGTGGAGACCAGTGAAGTGGATCCTCTCTTTCACTTTCCGGAACTTAAGAACATTGTTCGCAAGGATGAAGTAAGAGAGGTGGATAAGAAGACACAAAAAAGAATGATAAGAATGGGAAAGGATAAGGACGACTATCTAAAGGTGGAATTTACATTATGAGCGATACCATCAGAGAAACTCAAAAAAAGTTACGGAACGGCGACATCTCTCCCAAGGAACTCCTAGCGTCCTTTTTTTCGCGCATTAAGGAAAGAAACAAGAAAACAAACGCTCTACTTGCCGTCTACAACAGGGCAACCCAAGAGATGGAAGAGATGAACAAGAATCTTCCTTTATACGGAAGCGTTTTTGCAATAAAAGACAACATCTTGGTGGAGGGGAGGAGGTGTACTGCCGGATCAAAGCTTCTTGAGCATTACACAGCTCCTTTCGATGCTACGGTAATAGAAAAGATAAAAGATAAGGGAGGGGTTATCATCGGGAAAGCGAATATGGATGAGTTTGCTATGGGTTCCTCGACAGAAAACTCCGCCTTTGGACCGACACGCAACCCTCACGATTTAGAAAGGGTGCCGGGAGGTTCTTCCGGAGGATGTGCTGCGGCACTGGCTGACGGAATGTGTAATGCCGGCCTTGGAACGGATACCGGGGGTTCCATAAGGCAGCCCGCCGCATTTTGCGGAGTAGTCGGCTTTAAACCGACCTACGGAACGGTTTCCAGGCACGGAGCAATTAGTATGGCGTCTTCCTTCGATCAGGTAGGCCCTTTTGCTAAGTCCGTTGAGGATGCTGAACTTATATTCGATGCTATTAGAGGAAAGGACGAAAAAGACTCGGTGACCAGTGAACTTCTTCGAAAAGAAAAAAAAGAAAAGATAAAAGTGGGAGTCCCGAAGGAGTGTTTTGTTGAAGGAATGGAAGAGAGTGTTAAAGAGGCCATGGAAGAAGCGATCTCTAAAATAGAAGGGGAAGATGTTCAAGTCGAAAACATCTCCATTCCCTCTATCGGATACGCACTTTCCGCTTATGAGATTATTATGGCTTCAGAGGTTTCCGCCAATATGGCGCGCTTTGATGGAATAAGGTACGGACTGGAACTTGAAAGACCTTCAGCTAAAGACTTAAAAGAGGCATACCTTATAAACAGAGGAGAAGGCTTTGGTAAGGAAGTAAAAAGAAGAATTATTCTGGGAACATATGCTCTTTCCGCCGGATACTACGACGCTTATTATATCAAAGCCCAGAAGGTGAGAAATATTATTTCCGAAGACTTTAAGAAAGCCTTTTTGTCTGTAGATATAATTTTTACACCGACGACCCCTACACTTCCTTTTAAGATAGGAGAGAAGATTACCGACCCGCTTTCTATGCACCTTTCCGATATATTTACGGTAACGGCCAATCTTGCGGGTCTTCCCGCGATTACTCTTCCTTGTGGCAAGAAGGAGGGGTTGCCGGTAGGGGCGCAGCTCTTAGCGAGACGATTTCAGGAAGAAAATCTTTTTCAGGCGGCCAAAAAATTTGAAAAATTATGGAGGAAATAATCGATAATATAGGAAAGTATATAATGGACCCCGGATCAATTTCTCCGACGGTGGGGTTTATCTATAACACTCTCCGGGTAATTTTTTTGACCATTTCCGCCCTTATGATAGGAATGATAATTTTCCTGTTGTATAAAAGCCCCTATCTTGATCTTCGTTTTCGAGAGAGGTACTCTGAAAGTAGGCAAAGAAGGCCCTATCAAAAGGTAAAGATTGATGATGACTGGAAAGAGATACTCAGACAGGCAAAGAGTGATGACGAATCCGAAAGAAAGCTGGCGGTTATCGAGGCGGATGATTTGGTAAATAATGTCCTTGCTCAGCTTGGTTACGGAGAGGGAAGTCTCCTGGAGCAACTTGACGGCCTTAACGAAGAGATTATTCCCAATATTGAGGAGGTAAAAAAAGCGCACAGGGAGCGTAGGGATATGACTTATGATCCTACCAAAAAAGTTTCCAAGGAAAAGGCGGCCGAACTTGTAAGTGTCTATGAGGAGATATTCAAAGACTTACAGCTTATCTGATTTGGACGGAGTTTGACATTTTTTTATAATATATTACAATGGTCGAGTGATTGAGTTATGCAGCGGGGTGGTGAAACGGTATCATTTAGGGCCCATAACCCTAAGTTCTAGGTTCGAATCCTAGCCCCGCAACAAAGTTTCCGCCAGGGTAGCTCAGATGGTCAGAGCGTGGGACTCATAAGCCCGAGGTCGTGGGTTCGATCCCCACCCCTGGCACAGAGGGAGTCAGGAAAAGGGGGTCGTATCCGCTTGAAACTTGAAAATTATGGGGGGCGTAGATCAATTGGTTAGATCGCCACTCTGTCACAGTGGAGGCTGCCGGTTCGAGTCCGGTCGTCCCCGCCCGCAAAACACAGGCAATAGCCTGTGTTTTTGTATTATAAGCGGTTTTTTTGGGGATTTTTCGGTTTGATTTTCTCCCTAAATTAAGGTAAAATTAGGGTATGGAAAAGAAAGATGTTGATAAAATAAGGCAGAATTTTCTGGGTGAACTGGAAAAAGCGGAAGATGTAAAGGCGAGAAAAAAGATCTGTAAGAGGTATATCGAGGAAGAGCTTTCCTCTATTTTTGCTTCTCTCAAGCATCTCTCAGGAGAAAAGAAAAAAGAGGTGGGTATAGCCGCTAATGAGCTCAGAAAATTAATAGACGAGCAAAAGAAGTCTCAAAAGAAAAAAGAAGAAGAGGGGGAGAGAATCGATGTTACTCTGCCGGGAACGAGGGTGGAGCTAGGGACTATTCATCCCTTGACAGAGCTTCGTAAAAAGTGCGAGAGGATTTTTTCTCGAATGGGCTTTGTTATTGCCGAAGGTCCGGAGATGGAGAGTGAGTGGTACAATTTTGACGCTCTCAACTTCAAGGAAGATCATCCGGTAAGGGAGATGCAGGATACGCTTTTTATAAAACAAGAAAAGAGGGAGAAGTTATCATCGAGAGAAAAGCTTCTTATGCGTACCCACACTTCTCCCATGCAAGTGCGCTATATGGAAAAAACAAAACCTCCACTTAGGATTGTGGTTCCGGGTAGGGTTTTTCGTAACGAAGCTACGGACAGCTCGCATGAAATAAACTTCTACCAGATAGAGGGTCTTATGGTAGGGGAAGATGTTTCGGTGGCAAATTTCAAGGCGGTGATAGAGTCCTTTTTTCGCCAACTTTTTGAAGGAAGTGTGAATATACGTCTCAGACCCTCCTATTTTCCTTTTACCGAGCCGTCATTTGAGGTAGACGTAAGTTGCTCTATTTGTGAGGGTGGGGGGTGCTCCGTTTGTAGCAGGACGGGATGGACGGAGATAATGGGAGCCGGAATGGTTCATCCCAACGTCCTGGAAAGCGCAAATGTTGACTCTTCAAAGTTCAAAGGATTTGCCTTTGGAATGGGTCTTGACAGGGTGGCCGTGATTGACCACAAAATAGACGATATACGCCTGTTTTACGGCGGTGACCTTAGATTCCTGAAACAGTTTTAGATAGATAAAAATGAAATTTTCTTACGACTTTTTACAATCATTTTTCAAAGAAAAACTCCCGACACCCGATGATTTAGCGGATCTTTTAATGATGCATTTTTTTGAAGTGGAGGAGGTAAGTAAAGAGGGTAAAGACTTTGTGATTGACATAGATATCCTCTCCAGTAGGGCGGGTGATTGTCTCTCCCACCTGGGTGTGGCTCGAGAGATAGCGGCTATTACCGGAAAAAAACTACATTACCCTGCAAGCAAACCAAAAGAAGGAAAGAGCAGAATAGAAGAAGATATCGGTATTGATATTAGAAATGCGTGCTCGCGATATCTTCTCTCCGGCGTAGAAGGGATCAAGATCAAGAAGTCTCCTGAATACATACAAAGAAGGCTGAAAACATGCGGTCTTAAGCCGATAAATAATGTGGTGGATGTCGTTAACTACGTTATGTTGGAGACGGGGCAACCCCTTCACGCCTTTGATGCGGAAAAGATAGAAGGGAATAAAATCACTGTTCGTTTTGCGAAGAAAAGAGAAAAGATAGTCACGCTGGACGAGAAGCGTCTTGAATTGAACGAAAACATTCTCGTTATTGCCGACCAGCAATCCTCGGTAGGGGTGGCGGGAATTAAAGGAGGTATTGTTCCGGAAGTGGACAAAGACACCAAAAAGATTTATTTGGAAGCGGCTAATTTCGACTCAAAAGTCATACGGAGAGGCTCCAGAGATATAGGAATTAGAACCGACGCCTCTCTCCGTTTTGAATACGGTGTGCCCTGTCAGTTTGCAGAGATAGCTACGGAAAGAGCTCTTTCTTTGCTTGCAGAAATTGCCGGAGGAAAAGTGATGAAGGGTAGGTTGGATTATTATCCCAAAAAAGAGGAAGAAAGAAGTATAAGCTTTGAGGCGAAAGAAGTAAGAGATATTCTTGGGGCGGAAATTCCCCTTGAAAGAATGGAAAAGATATTGAGGTCGCTAGGGTTTAAGACGAGAAGAGATAACTCCTCTTTTTTGGTGGAAGTGCCTTTCTTTAGAAAGGACATAGAAAGAAAGGAAGATATTGTAGAAGAAATAGGAAGAATTTACGGATATGAAAACATTGAAGCGACGTGCCCCGAAGAGCCGGTGGTAGTTTCCCACTCAAAAGAAAAAGATGATATAGAAGATGCCTGTAGGGAACTTTGGAGGGGATTGGGATTTTCAGAGAGCTACAACTATTCCTTTATAAATAACGACGATGCCGAATTTTATTCCAAGCAGAACCTTCTGGAAGTTGAAAAACCGGTCAGCCTGGAGTTTAAGTACCTTAGACCCTCTCTTTTGCCGGGCCTTCTTAAGAATTTGGCGAAAAACGAAAAAAATTTCCAAGAGATAAGGATGTTTGAGATAGGAAAGGTTTTTTCCAAGAAAAGAGAAGGTGAGACCAGTGAAAAGAAAAGATTTTCGGCAATATCTTCGGGTGATGATTTTTATCAAATGAAGGGCAAGGTGAATGCTTTTTTGGAGAAGCTGTTTGAGGGTAGTATTTCTTACTCTCCGGAAGATAAAGAGGGGATTTTCAAAAAGGGATATTCGGCAAACATATTATTAAAAGGGGAGAAGGTGGGGACAATCGGAGAAGTTTCGGAAAAAGCAAAAAACAAGATGAGAGTAAAGAGCGGGGGAGTGCTTGTTGATCTTGACTTTGAAAAGCTTACCCAGCTCTATAAAGAAAGAAAGATATACGAACCTATTCCGAAGTTTCCCTCACTTATAAGAGATCTTTCCGTGCTTGTTCCCAAAGAGACTGATTATATCCAAGTAGAAGAGAAAATAAGAAAATCCGGAGGAAAAACTCTTAAGAATCTTACTCTTTTTGACCTTTACGAGGGTGATGAAATAGGAAAAGACAAAAAGAGCTTTGCATTTCGGATGCACTTTCAAGACAAAGGAAAGACGCTTTCCGCGGAAACCGTAAACAATCTGCAAGAGAAAATAATAAAAGCCTTGGACGATGTTTCGGGGTGGAAGGTGAGGAAAAAATAAAATTAGTAATCGAAATTAGAAACTGACATTTTATGGCCAAAAAATCAGAATACAATGCACAAGATATTAGCGTTCTAAAGGGGCTCGATCCTGTCCGCAAAAGACCAGGGATGTACATAGGTTCTACGGATCTTGAGGGGTTGCATCACCTTATTTGGGAGTGTGTGGACAACTTTATAGACGAATTTATGGGAGGGTACGGCAGTGAGGGAAGCGTGATCTTGCATGATGATAACCGAGTAGAAGTCAGTGATGACGGAAGAGGTATTCCGGTAGACAAGCACAAGGATACTGGGCGTCCGGCGGTGGAAACGGTACTTACCACCCTTCACGCAGGGGCGAAATTCGGAAGCAAGGCTTATCAAGTATCAGGAGGGCTTCACGGAGTGGGTATTTCGGTGGTTTGTGCGCTTTCCGAATGGATGAGAGTGGAAATACATCGCGACGGATACAAGTACTCTCAAGAGTATAAAAGAGGGGAGATCTTGGGTGATTTAAAGAAAGAAGGGAAGACAAAAAAAACAGGGACGACCATGATCTTCCAACCCGACCCGGAAATCTTTAAGGAAGTTAATTTTGACGAGAAAAAGATAATAAGTCATTTGCGTCAACAAGCATATTTGACAAAAGGAATAAGAATTAACTTTGAAGATGGGAGAAGCGAGATTCCCCGGAGATACTCTTTTTATTTTGAAGGAGGTATAGCTTCTTATGTTAAATTTTTAACCAAAGGAGTAGAGCCGATTCATTCAAGTGTTTTTTACTGCACGGAAGAAAAAGATGGGATAATCGTAGAGGCGGCTTTCCGATACTCACAAGAATACGAAGTCTACGAAGAGAGTTTTGCTAATAACATTAACACCAAAGAGGGGGGAGCGCATCTTACGGGTTTCCGTGCAGCAATGACAAAAACAATTAATAACTATGCAAAAAGAGAAGGATTGCTGAAAGAGGGAGACGACAACCTCAAAGGAGAGGATATAAGAGAGGGACTTACCAGTGTTGTTTCCGTAAAGCTCAGAGAGCCTCAGTTTGAGGGTCAAACCAAAGCAAAGCTGGGTAATCCGGAAGCACGAATTATTACCGATACTGTTGTTTCGGAAAGGCTGCTGGATTTTTTCGAGAGAAATCCTCAAGACGCGAGAGCAATTATCAACAAATCCATTCTCTCAGCCAAAGCGAGAAAAGCGGCAAGGGCGGTCAGAGAGACCGTGCTTCGTAAAGGGGCTCTTGAAGGTCTCTCTTTGCCGGGAAAGCTTGCCGATTGTTCTACGAAAAAAGCGGAGGAATCCGAACTTTATATTGTAGAGGGGGAGTCGGCAGGGGGAAGTTGTAAGGGTGCAAGAGATAGGAGATTTCAAGCTATCCTTCCTCTAAAAGGAAAGATACTTAACGTGGAAAGATACAGAATGAATAAGATTTTGGAATCTAAAGAGGTAAAAGCGCTTGTCATTGCTCTTGGAACCTCCATTGCGGAAGACTTCGATATGGAAAAGCTCAGATACCATAGGGTTATCATTATGTGTGATGCCGACTCGGATGGAAATCATATAAAAACACTTCTTTTAACGCTTTTCTTCAGACACTTCAGGCCGCTTATAGAAAAAGGTTACCTCTATATCGCCAGGCCTCCGCTTTATAAAATTCAATCCGGAAAAAGAACTGAGTATGCTTATATGGAAGAAGATAAGGCGGAGATTTTACAAGACATGAAAGGGTCTAATGTTGATGTCCAAAGATATAAAGGTCTCGGTGAAATGAATCCTGATCAATTGTGGGAAACAACCATGAATCCCGAAAATAGAATGCTTATTCAGGTTACTCTCGAGGATGCCAAGGATGCGGATAGGGTTTTTGATGCGCTAATGGGAAGAGAGGTGGTTCTTCGCAAGAACTTCATTAAGACTCATGCCAAAGAAGTGGGCAATCTGGACGTATAATTGACAAAAACCTCATTTTTCCATATAATTCTGAGGCGTTTTCGGTAAAAATAGGAAATATGAACAGTGTGAAACAGTTTTTAAAAGAAGTAAGACAGGAGGTAAGAAAAGTAGCTTGGCCTAAAAAGGAGGATACTTTGAGGTATTCGCTTATGGTGATTGTTGCTTCACTCGTGGTAGCCGCCTATTTGGGAGGGATTGACTACCTGGTTACCAATCTGCTTGAGAGATTTATTTAAACATGGCAAGACAGCAAGATACCACAAAAGAAAAAAGATGGTATGTTATTCATACCTATTCGGGGTATGAGGAGGCGGTAGCAAGCAATCTAAAACAAAGGATAGAGTCTTTCGGTATGGAAGACAAGATTTTCGAGGTAATCGTTCCTCGAGAAAAAAAGATCAAAATAAGAGACGGAAAGAGAAAAGAGGTAGAAGAAAAACTCTATCCGGGATATGTTATTGTGCAGATGATTGTTACCGATGAGTCATGGTATGTGGTGCGTAACACCCCCAATGTAAGCGGCTTTGTGGGAGCCGGAACCACGCCCATTCCTCTCACAAATGAAGAAGTAGACGTTCTTATGAAACGAGTAAGACAGGAAGCCCCGCAGTTTAAAATGAATGTAGAAGAGGGTGATATGGTAAAGATAACCGATGGACCTTTTAAAGATTTTGATGGTAAGGTATCCGAAGTGGACAAAGAAAAAGGAAAGGTTAAAGTTCTGGTAAGCATGTTCGGAAGAGACACCTCCGTGGAACTTGACTCTTTGCAAATAAAGAAAATATAAAGAAAGGGAATTAGCAAATTAAAATTCGAAGTTGATATCCTTATGGCTAAAAAAGTAAAAGCAGTGGTAAAATTACAAATCGAGGGTGCTAAGGCGACACCGGCTCCTCCTATCGGTCCGGCTCTGGCTCAGCATGGAATAAATATGGGTCAGTTCTGTACCGACTTTAATAACAAGACTCAAGACAAGGCCGGCGCTACCGTGCCTGTGGAAATAACGGTTTATGAGGGAGGAACCTATGATTTCGTGGTGAAAGAGCCTCCTGCCGCGGAGCTTCTCTTAAAAAAGGCGGGAATTGAAAAAGGTTCCGGAAGTCCGAAAAAAAAGAAGGTGGCTACTATCACAAAAGATCAGCTCCGTGAGGTGGCCAAGCAGAAGATGCAGGATCTTAATACCGATGATGAAGAAGCTGCTATGAAAATTATCGAAGGTACTGCGAGAAACATGGGTATCAATATTGAGTAAAGTTATGCCAAAAGAAAGGCCCCCAAAAGAAAGGTATTATCTGGATATTGCCAAACAGATCGCTGAACGATCAACTTGTTTCCGGAATAAAGGGGGTGCGATTATCGTTCGAGACGACCAGATTGTTGCCGCCGGATATGTGGGCGCACCTCGAAAGACGAAAGACTGTTTGGAAAGAGAAGAGTGTTTAAGAGAAAAATTAAATATTCCCAGTGGACAAAGATACGAACTGTGTCGCAGTGTCCATTCGGAAATGAACGCCATCATAAACGCCGCCAGAGCCGGCGTTTCTTTGTACGAGGGAGATATATTTATCTACTGTCACGAAAGAGACAGTCTCCCGTGTTTTATGTGCAAGAAGATGATAATTAATTCGGGACTACAAAGAGTGATTTATTCGACAAAAGATGGAGGCTACAAAACAGTCTCTGTGGAAGAGTGGGTGAGAGACTGGCAAAAGTGGGATATGGTTGACGACAAAGAAAAATATGGTGACGATATAAACAAAGAAAATGAGCGAGAACAGTAAGATTATTATCGGACTTCTGGGAGAAACCGGATCGGGAAAGGATACCGTTTGCAGGATAATCGAAGATAATTTTGAAAAAGCCACCTCTTTCCGCTTTTCGGAAGCTTTGACGGATGCGCTGAATCTTTTTTTAGATGAAATAAAAAAAGAAGATCAGCAATGGCTAGCGAGTATTCTAAGAGATAGGTTTGGAGAAGATATTGTGGCAAGAGCACTTGTTAAGAAAATAAATAAAACTAGCAAAGAGATAATCGTATTGAACGGTATACGAGTAGAGGAAGATTTTGATCTCGTAAAGAAGATGGGAGGCAAGATTATCTATATCAAACTTGATCCGGAAAAAAGATGGGAAAGGGTTAGAAAGAGGGGAGAGAAAGATGACGATAGCATGTCTTATGAAAAATTCATGGAGATAGACGGGGGAAGATCGGAAAAGCAAATAAAAGAGTTAGGCAAAAAAGCGGATTTGGTAATAGAAAATAGTGGAAACTTAGAGGAGCTAGAGAAGAAGATTATAAAAAAAATAAAAGAAATATGAAAAGGGGGAAATTTATTGTTTTTGAAGGACTCGACGGATCCGGTCAATCTACGCAAGTAGAGAGGCTGTCGAGCGCGCTTAAGAAAAATAAAGTAAAAGTGCATACCACGAAAGAACCGACCAACAACTTGATAGGTGGTTTGATTAGGGGACAACTGCAAGGAGACTGGAAGAGTACTCCCGAATGTCTGCAACTTCTTTTTGCGGCTGACAGAGCTCATCATTTGGAAAGAGAAATTGAACCGTACCTAAAGAAAGGAGTAACGGTTATCAGTGACAGATACTTTTTCTCCTCTATGGCTTTCGGCTCCTTGGAGATAGATGACAGGCAGTGGCTCAAAGACATCAACAAAAGATTTTTATTACCAGATATCATCTTTTACTTAAAGGTTTCTCCAAAGAACTGCATAAAAAGAATTAAAGAAGACAGGTTTAGCTTTGAGCTCTTCGAAAAAGAAAAAAAGCTGGAGCAAATTGAAAAGGGCTATAAAAAAATCGCTAAAGAGTATAAGTCTTTCGAAATCATAGATGGAGAAAGGCAAATAGAAGAGATCGCGGAAGAGATTAAAAACAAGACCTTAACTAAATTTTTCAAATGAAAAAATATCTCGACATTTTGGATTTTGTTTATAAAAACGGAGATGATCGCTTGGATAGAACGGGGGTGGGAACAAGGGCCTATTTCGGCATACAAACAAGATACGATATGAAGGAGGGTTTTCCCGCCGTAACCACCAAAAAGCTTTTCTTCGACGTGGTAAAGGCGGAGCTCTTGTGGTTTATTAAGGGCAGTAGAGATATTAAAGAGCTTCACGAAATGAATTGCCATATATGGGACGGGAACGTGAATGCTGATTGCTGGAAAGATAGGGCGGAGTTTGAAGGAGATGCCGGAAGAATATACGGGGTTCAGTGGCGTGATTGGCGCAAACCGGAAGGTGGTAGTGTGGATCAGTTAAAAGAAGTAATAGAAGGAATAAAAAAAGATCCCTACGGAAGGAGGCACGTTATTACCGCCTGGAACCCCGGAGAGCTGGATAAAATGACTCTTCCTCCTTGTCATATGTTCTTTCAGTTTTTTGTTGCCAAAGGAAAGTTATCACTACAAATGTACCAGAGGAGTTGCGATCTTTTCTTGGGAGTTCCTTTTAATATAGCTTCTTACTCTTTACTTTTGCACATGGTTGCGCAGGTAACGCAACTTGAGGCGGGAGAATTCGTGCATGTGCTGGGAGATGCACATATCTACAAGAATCATTTTGAGCAAGTAGAAGAACAACTAAAAAGAGAACCACTCCCTCTTCCCAGCCTAAAAATCAACCCGGAGGTGAAGGATATTGACGGTTTCAAGCCGGAAGATATCGTTCTTGAGAACTACAAGCACCATCCCCCGATAAGAGCGAAAATGGCTGTATGATCTCTCTAATTGTGGCTACCGACAGAAAAGGCCTCATAGGAAAAGGAGATTTTTTGCCGTGGCACCTCTCTGAAGATCTGCGCTATTTTAAGGAAAAAACAATGGGAAAGTACGTTATTTTAGGAGAGAGAACTTTTCGCTCTCTTAATACCTCGCTTAAAGGAAGAAAAGTGATTGTCCTTTCCCGGGAGATGTCCGGAAAAGAAGAAAAGGTGAGGGTAGCGAGATCTAGAAAAGAGGCACTTTCTTTGACGGAGGGAGAAGTGATGGTTGCAGGCGGAGCATCCGTCTACGAGCAGTTCTTACCTCTGGCGGATAGAATTTATCTTACGGTTATTGATAAAGAGTACGATGGAGATGTTTATTTTCCCAAGATAAATAAAAAAGAGTGGAAGGTAACAGAAGAAAAAAAGGGAAAAGACAGCAAAATCACTTTTAAAATTCTGGAGAGAAGAGGAGAGTGATTTAATTTTAAAATTGTCTCCACTTCTTGTTTGTGTTATTATTGGTCAGTGTTAATAAGTAAAAAGAGAAAAATATGAGTATTGCGCGAACTATCGATCACACCAATATTAAAAAGGATGCTACCAAGGAAGATATAGAAAAAACTTGTCAAGAAGCAAGAGATCACGGTTTTCACGGAGTGTGTGTAAATCCCGAGTGGGTAAAACTTGTCTCGGAAAAACTGGAAGGGACCCAAGTAAAAACGGTGGTGCTCATAGATCCACCCATGGGACTCAGCTCTCACGAGGAAAGAGTGAGTCTTTGTCGAAAGGCCAAGGAGGATGGCGCGGATGAGCTCGACATAGTTATGAACATCGTCGATCTGAAATATGAGAGATACGATAAAGTACTGGAAGACTTAAGAGAGGTCTGTGAGATTCAAAACACAAAGGTTATTATCGGATCGGGATATCTTACCGATGGGGAGGTGAGGAAGGCTGCCGAACTTACAAAAAAGGCGGGAGCCGTTTGCGTAAAAACAGCTACGGAAAAAGATCCTCTTGAAGAAAGAGAGGTTGAGGAAAAAGCTCACCATCTTCGGCTCATGAAAGAGGGTGCCCCGAATCTACTTATCAAGGCCTCCGGAAACATTAGAAATTATCGTCAAGCGAAATATATGGTTGAAGCGGGTGCGGATATAATAGGTACCAGTTCCGGAGTTGAGATAGTAAAAGAAGAAGCGGCAAACTGAAGAATTATGTTTACCCCTGTTATTGGACTAGAGATACATACGCAACTCAAGACAGCATCCAAGATGTTCTGTGGTTGCGTTAATAATCCGGAAAAAGAAGAGCCCAACTCTCATATATGCCCCCTCTGCCTTGGTCATCCGGGAACGCTTCCGGTAATAAATAAAGAGGCGGTAATTAAAGTTCTGGAGGCGGGAAAAGCCTTGAATTGCGAATTAAGGGACGTTTCACGATTCGACAGAAAGAACTATTTCTATCCCGATCTTCCGAAAGGGTATCAGATATCCCAAGACAGAAGACCTCTTTGTTTTAACGGCTATCTGAAAGTAAAGGAAAAGAGGGTGCGTATCAATCGAATTCATCTGGAAGAGGATACGGGAAGACTTGTTCATGACGACAAGAAGGGGTATTCACTCGTAGACTTTAACCGCTCGGGAGTACCGCTTATGGAACTTGTTACCGAGGCTGATATCAGATCGGGAGAAGAGGCAAAAGCTTTTGCAGAGGAGTTGCGACTTATCCTAAGAAATCTTGAAATTTCCGATGCCAATATGGAGAAAGGTCAGATGAGAGTGGAGGTTAACATATCTCTTTCGCATATGGAAGGGAGAAAAGGAACGCGGGTAGAGGTCAAAAATCTCAACTCATTTAGAAGTGTACAAAGAGCAATAGATTACGAAACAAAAAGACAGCAGTCCGTGCTTGAAAAAGGAGAGAAAGTGGTTCAAGAAACAAGGGGGTGGGATGATCAAAAACAAGAAACTTTTTCGCAAAGAGAAAAAGAGGATCTTCATGACTATAGATATTTTCCAGAGCCGGACCTCCCTCCTCTTTATTTAAATGAACCTCCTTTTAATAAGGACGATCTCCACTTGCAAGCGGAAATACCTCAAAAAAAGAGAGAGCGATTCTCCAAAGAGTACGGAATTAGTGATAAGAAAGAAATGGAGCTTTTTATTGGAGATAGATACTTGGCGGATTATTTTGAAAAAGTGGCAAATAGTCTTTTTGGCTTGGTAGAAAAAGAAGACAGGCAAAAAATAGCGCAACTTGCCAAGAGCTACCTTCTTTCCGATTTAGTCGGTATCTTGGAGGGAAAAAGAATAGGGGAGTGCCCCATTTCTCCCAAGAGTTTTGCTGAATTCATTATGCTTATCCACAAAGGAGAAATTTCCAGCAGAATAGCGAAAAATGTTTTACGGGAAATGGCCAAGAAAGGCGAAGAACCTTCTCATATTATAAAAGAAAAGAACCTTACTCAGGTAGACGATACCAAAGAGCTGGAAGAAGTGGTCCGCTCTGTTCTGGAAGAAAACAAAGAAGCTGTTAGTGATTACAGAGAGGGCAAAGAAACAGCTCTTCAGTTTTTGGTAGGTCAAGTAATGGCCAAAACGAAAGGCAGAGCGGAGCCCAAGAAAGTGAACGAGATACTTAGAAAGAAGCTAAGTCAATAAGACAAATTAAGAGGCGGTAAAAAGGAAGCTCTCTACGAGCTTTTTTGCTTCTTTTTCGTTTTTTATCCAGCTTATTCTTGGATCGTGTTTCCACCAGGTCATCTGACGCTTACTGAATTTCTTTATATCACTACATAGCCTTTCGGTCATCTCCGCGTAACTTACTTTGTTTTGTAAATAAAGAGAGACCCATCTGTATTCCAATCCCAGCGATTCTAGTCTTTTAAAAGATACGCCCTCTTTTCTGAGTTTTTTTACTTCGTCTATCATTCCTTCATCCATTCTCTTTTTTAATCTTTTCTCGATTCTTTCGTTTAATCTTTCTTGGTCTATTTTGATTCCCAAAAGCAAAGAGTGATAGGGGGGATTTTTCTCGAGAGAAGGGACAGGGGATCCCGTCTTTTCCACAATTTCCACGGCCCTTATAAGTCTCCTTCTGTTTTTTTTATCAATATTCTCGGCTCTTTTTTTATCAAACTTCCTTAGTCTGTTTAGAAGATCTTCGTTTGTTTCTTTTTCCAATTTACTACGTAAACTGCTATCGGGAGTGACTTTCGGGAAGGTTGTTCCTTCCACTAAGGCGTCTATATAAAAAGGGGTGCCTCCGCAGATTATGGGAAGTTTTTTCTTTTTCAGTATTTTTTCCGTAGCAAGTTTTGCCTTTTTTTGATATTGAGAGACAGTAAATCTCCTTTTCGGGCTGGCCACATCCAAGAGATAATGAGGAACGCCCCCCATCTCTTCTTTAGTAATCTTGCCGGATCCGATATCGAGACCCTTGTATACCTGTCTTGAGTCTGCAGACACCACCTCTCCATTGAATTTTTTGGCAATAGAGACGGCCATATCGCTTTTTCCCGAGGCGGTAGGGCCCAGGATAACGATTATTTTTGCTTTATCCTTCCCTTGAGTCCCCATAGAGAATAATCTGTTATTTCTACGTTTACAAAGTCGCTAATAAGTTCAGGTGAGCCATCAAAAGCAACATCTTTGTAATTTGCCGCTTTCCCTATCAAGAGGCCCTTTCTATTTTGTGATTTGGGAAGAACCTTTAGTGTTTTTCCCGGATAAAGGCTGTTCTTTTTTAGAGCAACCTCTCTTGTTATTTCTGTTAATATCTTTTCTCTTCTCTTTTTTTCTTTATCCGAGACAGTGTCTTCCATTTTGTAGGCGGCTGTATGGCGGCGAGGCGAATAACGGGCGGTATAGGCCATATCGAATTCTATCTCCTTAAAAAGCTTCGCCGTGTTATTGAAATGCTTCTCCGTTTCTCCTGGAAAACCGACAATAATGTCGGTAGAAAGAAAGATTTCGGGAATAACTTCCCTTGTTTTATCGACAATCTTTTTATAGTCACGAGATGTATAGGTGCGGTTCATTTTTTTTAGAATCTCATCGTCTCCGGACTGAAGAGGTAGGTTAAGATAAGGGGTGACTTTTTGACACTCTTTCATGGCAAAGATAATGTCTTCGGAAAGATCCTTGGGGTGAGAGCTGGTGAACCTTATCCAGAAATCTCCTTCCAGACTATTAACTTCTTTTAGAAGCTGAGAGAAGTTGATTTCCTTTTGGTATGAGTTTACGTTTTGTCCGAGAAGCCATATCTCTCTGCAGCCTTCTTTGATAGCCGTCTTTGCTTCTTCTAATATTTCCATCTTGGAGCGGTGAACTTCTTTTCCTCTGGTAAAGGGGACAACGCAGTAAGCACAAAAGTTATTACAACCGGTAGAGATAGGGATGTAGGCGGAAAATCCTTTTCTTTTAGGGGCTATTTCCAGGTAGCTTTTTTCTTTTTTTTCTAAAAAAGGAAGATTCCACTTCGGAAGGTCTTGGATGGGCAGCAGGTAGTCAAAAAAGGGAAAGAGTTTTTGCTTGTCTTTTTCGAGAACGCAGCCGGTGAGGATGGTAAGAGGGTCGTTAACTCTCTCTCTGCGAATTTTTTTAATTTTTTCCTCCAATCTATCCATAGCCGACTGCCTAACACTACAGGCATTTATCAGCACAACGTCCGCTTTTTCTTCATCTTCTTCCGTGAGGCCGTTTTCCTTAAAAAGAGAAGTTATCCTTTCACTGTCGTTTTTATTCATCTGACAGCCGTAAGTAATGATGCAGTAAGTTTTCATACGAGGCTTAGTAGATACTTTCTTTTCTTTTTCTTAGTTGTTCTCGCCAATAATCAAGGCTGACCGAGAAAATCTTGGAAGGATCTTCCAAGAAGATACCCGAGAGAATGGAGAATGTTCCGTATTTTTTTCTCTCGGTATTAATCCATCTTAAAAGCATTGCTACGGGCAAGGCGAGGATGTCGACAAAAAAGGAAAGAGGGTTGTTTTTTTTAATCATATGAAGATCCGTAGCACTTTCTCTTATCTTGATTCCGGCAAAAGACGCGAAAGACACAAAGATCATAAAAATAATGCAAGAGAAAAGTAGGAAGTTAAGCAAGCTTAAAGCCCAAAAAATGGCTCCTGCAATGAGAAAAAAAACAAAGATATACAAGATGCCGATAAGAGTATAAAGAAGCCCTTTTTCTTTCTTGGCTTTTTCTATATCGCACTTGTCATCATCCTTTTTTCTGTAAATTATTTTCATTGCTTCCAAGACCACTTTCTTTTTATTTCTTTCGTGGGGTGGTGAAACGCTAAAGGCAATAAGCGCCATAAGTAGGGAGGGGGTGAATATATTAACGAACATGGGAAGAATTTCAATTCTCTCTATTCCGGCATGGACTTCTATCGTAAAAAAAACAGCAGCCCTTATCATCAGCACTAAGACTGTCGCATAAAGAGCTACTCTCCTGGACTTTTTTCTGATACTTTTCTCTATTTTTTCGTAGCTGTTTTTTATTTTCTCTTCCACTTCTTCCGGTTGGGAAAAAACTTCTTTTGCTTTTTCGGGATTTTCTTTCAGTATGCTTTTAATAACAAGATAGGGGGCGCTACGCTTTTTACAGAACTTGTAAAGCTTTTTTAAAAGAGGGTGTTTAAAAAGGAAATCTATTTTTCTTTTTCCTTTCCACAATCTTTCTGCCTCCTTATCATATTCCTCTTCTTCGGGAAACTCATCGGTTTCGCTTTTTAATTTCAGCAGGTGGTACGTGGTGGTGGGGTGGTCTAGCCCGAAGAGAGTTTGCTGCAAAGCTATAAAAAGAAGATAATCCTTTTCCTTTTCTTCGATTTCTTCTTTTATATTAATGGAGTTTTTCAAAGACCGGAAGGTATAAAAAAGAATTTTTCTTTCTTCTTCCCGTTCGGAAAGTACTTCCTCTATTTCGCAGGAGGCGATATCGACAAGCCATCCGATAAAAGATGTTTTCGATTTACCGCTCTTTGGAGAGTGACTGATTATTTGCGCGTATTTGTTGAGAACTTCTTGGAGCTTTGATATTTTTGATCTTGCTACTGTATTCGGGAAGATTCCTGTATGAGCCAGAGCAGTAAAAAAGGATTCCGCCGAAATAGGGGGTATTTCTGACGCTATTTTTTTTGCAGAAAAAAGCTCTTCTCTCAGAGCTCTTTCTATTGCGTTTCTCTTAAGGAGATGTTCTTCTCGCCAGCTTATCAGTTTCTTTAGGGGAGTGTAGTCCGTCTTTTGCACCTTAAAAATCTCTTCGCTTTCTTCCGTTTCCTTTTTTATGCGACTGAGGTCTCTAATTATCTTTTCGGTCAAGGGAGAGATGCGAGACATATACCTTTTCTAGATGATTTTTTTAGTAACAGTATTCTCTTTCTTTAGTCTCTCTACAAAATCACTCAGCTTGGAGACTCCTTCATCACCTCCCTGATGCCTGATACTCACTGAATCGTTAGCCCTTTCTTTTTCTCCAATAACAACAAGATAAGGGATCTTTTTGAGCTCACCCTCTCTTATTGTTTTTGCCAGAGTTTCTTTGTTTGTTATAAGTTCACTTCTTATTCCTTCTCCGCGAAGCTTTTGCGCTATCTCTTCTCCGTAATCATTTACCCTCTCGGAGACCGGAATAATCCATACCTGAGTAGGGGAGAGCCAGAAAGGGAAGTTACCTTTGGTATGCTCCAAATATACTCCGAGGAACCGTTCAATCGATCCGAGTAAAGCTCTGTGTATCATGAAAGGAGTCGCCTTATCACCACTTTTATCTATGTAGCTCATCTCGAATCTCGAAGTAAGATTAAAATCTACTTGAATTGTAGAAAGCTGCCATCTTCTTTCCATAGCGTCAACGGCATCAATGTCTATCTTGGGTGCGTAGAAAGAAGCCCCTCCCTCATCAAGAACATAATCCGTGGCTCCGAAGGAGACCAGGGCGCTTTCCAGAGAAGCTTCCGCCTCTTTCCAAGAAGCATCGTCACCGAAGTACTCGTCCGGGCTTTGAGGGTCTCGGACAGAAAGCTTAAAGAGGAGGTTTTCCATTCCCAGGGTCTGGTATATGAAGCGGGTTATCTCAAGAGCCTTGGTTATTTCATCTTTTAGTTGTTCTTTGGTACAGATAATGTGAGCATCGTCTTGAGTAAATCCTCGTGGTCTTGTTAGCCCGTGAAGTTCGCCTGATTTTTCGTAGCGGTATACCGTTCCCATTTCCGCCCATCTTATGGGAAGCTCTTTATAGCTTCTTTTTTTTGACTTATACATTTTTACATGAAAGGGACAGTTCATGGGTTTTAGACGATAATTCTTATCGTCAACGGAAAGAGGTCCGTACATATCTTCTTTGTAAAACTTTAGATGTCCCGAGCGCTCCCAAAGATCTTCACGTGCAATATGAGGGGTGGAGACGATCTCGTAACCGTTCTGGAGATAGGTATCCATGGCAAAGTTCATAAGAAGATGACGAAGCATTCCTCCCTTGGGAAGATAAAGGGGGAGTCCTTGACCCACCTCTTCATCGAACATAAAAAGCTCAAGCTCTCTCCCTATTTTTCGGTGATCTCTCTCTTTAGCTTCTTTCCTTTTTTCAAGATAGGTGTCCAGATCTTCTTTAGTATTGAAGGCAAGGCCGTACACTCTTTGGAGCATCTCGTTTTTTTCCGATCCCTTAAAGTAGGCTCCTGCCACTCTGTCGAGAATAAAAGTGTTGGGATCTATTTTGCCGGTATCTTCTACGTGAGGACCCTCGCAAAGATCTACAAAATCACCGGTTTTATACACGGTAAGCTCTTCTTTTTCTTTCATACCATCAATTATCTCCAGCTTGTAGGGTTCTTTGGCGAAGAGTTTTTGCGCTTCTTCCCTTTCTTTCTTCTCCTCCTGAAAGGGGACTTCCTTTTTTATGATATCTCGCATCCGTTCTTCTATTTTAGGGAGATCCTCTTCTTTTATTGTTATATTACCGAAGTCATAGTAGAAACCGTTTTCAGTAGCGGGACCCATTCCGAGGTTGGCCTTTGGGTAGAGCTCTTGTACGGCTCTCGCCAAAATATGAGCGAGAGAATGTCTGATCTTTTCCAAGTTATCGCTTTGCATGATTTGACTGAGATTATTTTTACTTGTTGATTATACCACAAAAATTATACTTTTTCCGCCCGTTTACTTTATTTCTTCCGCTTTCTCACAAATTATCTTGGGTACCTCGTCCCGATGACTTATTTTGCCGGAAATAAAAAGCGGCTTTCCTTCTTTAAAAAGAGAACCGTTCTTTTTAAGGGCGCGCGGAAAGACGATTACTTCCGTGCTATCACTTAAGTCTTCGACACGGACAAAGTACATCGGTTCTCCCGATTTGGTGATTATTTTTTTTACCCCTGAAACAATAACCCCGATACGAACCCTGCTGTCGGAGAACTGCCTTTTTGCTTCTTTTATGGGAATACTTCCGTTTTTAATTTTTTCGGTAAGTTCTTGCAAGGGGTGGCCGGTAATAAAAAGACCTAAAAGCTTCTTTTCCCACTCGAGCTTTTCTTTTTTATCTAGTTCGGGAGCTTTTTCCAGCTTAAGATCCTCTCCTTGACTTATTCCGTCAAAAAGACCTGTCTGGCCGTTGCTTTTGCTTTTTCTTTTTTCTCTACTGTATTCCAAAATTTTTTCCAGATTATGAGAAAGCTCTCCTCTTTCTTTGAACTTATCGAAAGCTCCTGCAAGAATAAGGCTTTCCATTGATTTTTTGTTTAGGTTTTGGGAGTCGACTCTGGTAAGAAAGTCATCAAGAGAGGAGAAGGGGCCGTTTGCTTTTCTTTCCTTGACGATGTCTTCAACTATCTTCAAGCCGACATTTTTAATTGCCGAGAGACCGAATCTTATCTCGTTTCTATCGGGGACCACACTAAAACCCATAAAGCTCTCGTTTATATCCGGAGGAAGAACCTCGATCCCCATCTTTCGACAATCTTCGATTAGTACGCCGATTCTTTCGGTATCGTCTTGATCCGCCGTAAGAAGAGAAGACATGAACTCTTTCGGATAATGAGCTTTAAGATAGGCTGTCTGGTACGCTACTTGCGCATAGGCTGCGGCGTGACTTTTGTTAAAGGAGTACTGAGCGAAAGGCTCTATCCAACTCCAGAGCTTTTCACCAACTTCTTTCTCTATGCCGTTTTGTGTGATTCCGGAGATAAATTTTTCTTTTTGTCCTCGAAGAAGCTTTTCAATTTTTTTTCCGATAGCTTTTCTTAATACATCAGCTTCTTCCAGAGTATAGCCGGCCAGGTGCTGGGCTATTTTCATTACCTGCTCCTGATAAACACAAACTCCGTAGGTCGGCTCCAGTATTGTTTTTAGAGAGGGGTGCAGGTAGGTGATTTCTTTGTTTCCGTGTTTTCTTTCTATGTAGTCGGGGATAAATTTCATGGGCCCCGGCCTGTATAGAGACACCATAGCTATTACCTCCTCAATGTTGGTGGGCCGGAGCTGCTTTAGGTATCGTTGCATTCCTCCACTTTCTAGTTGAAAGATACCTACGGTTTTTCCTTCTTTGAGAATTTCAAAAGCCTTGTCGTCGTCAAGAGGCACACTTTCGATATCGAGGCTCTTTCCCCGGACGGCGTGTATTCGTTTCAAGGTATCCTCGATTATGGTTAGATTCTTAAGGCCCAAGAGATCCATTTTCAAGAGACCCATATCTTCCACATCTTCCATGGCGTACTGAGTAATGACCGTTTCTTCGTTTTGGGTGGGATTTTGAAGAGGAACGGTGTTGTAGAGAGGTGAGTCGGAAATAACAACACCGCAGGCGTGTGTGGAGGCGTGTCTAACTACACCTTCCAGTTTTTCGGCGTGGTCTATGAGTAGTTTTGCGTCTTCGTCAGTGTCGTAGAGCTGCCTGAACTCAGAGCTACTTTCCTTTGTCTCTTTCAAGGAAGATCCGAAAGGAATCATTTTGGCGATTTTGTCGCAATACGAATATGAATATCCGAGAGTCCTTCCTACATCACGTATAGCGGCTCTTGCCGCCATCGTTCCAAAGGTTATTATTTGCGCTACGTTATCTTTTCCGTACTTTTCCGCTATATAGTGAATCACCTCGTCTCTTCTTCTGTCCGCAAAATCGAGGTCGATATCGGGAAGAGATACCTTTGCTCTGCCGGGATTCAAGAACCTCTCGAAAAGAAGCTCGTAACGAAGAGGATCAATATTGGTTATTCCCAAAAGATAGGCAATAATTGATCCTCCGGCACTCCCTCTTCCGGGCCCCACCACGATTCTTTGTTTTTTCGCCCAGTTTACAAAGTCTTGTACTATAAGGAAGTATGAGGAGAGGTTGGCGCCGGTTATTACCTCCATTTCCTCCTTAAGTCTCTCTGTAGCTTCTTTCCTTTTTTCTTCAGGATATCTTTTAGGAATTCCTTCTTCGCAGAGCTCTTGAAGCTTCTGATCGGTGGTAACTCCTTCGGGAAGAGGATAGTGGGGGAGTATTGTTTTTCCGAGCTCAAGCTCAAGCTCACAAAGATCTTTTATTTTTTGTGTATTTTCCAGTGCTTCGGGTGCTTCCTTAAAAAAGCTGTGCATCTCTTTGGGTGTGCGAAGGGAAAAGTCGTCTTGCTCCATAGTGAGGCGCTCCGGGTCGCTTATGTCCGATCCCGTACCAATCGACATAAGTATATCCTGGGTCTTTGCATCTTCGGAGCGCAGATAGTGTGAATCACAAGTAGCAACTAGAGGAATACCCGTTTCCTTTGATATTTCCAAAAGAGCGTCGTTTACCTCTTTTTGTTCTTTTATATTGGGATGATGCTGGATTTCAAGATAAAAGCTATCTTCTTCAAAAAGGTTTTTGTAGTAAAGAGCTAGCTCCCTAGCTTCCTCTTTTTTTCCGGAAAGAATAAGGCGTGGTATTTTTCCCTGGATGCAGGCGGAAAGAGCTATAAGACCTTTGGAGTGTTTTGCGAGAAGCTCTTCGTCTATTCTGGGCTTGTAATAAAAACCTTCTAGGTGAGATGTGGTGATAAGCTTTACTAGATTTTTGTAACCTTCTTTATTTTTGGCGAGTAAAATGAGATGATAGGATTTGTTGTCGATATTCGGTCTTTTGTCGCTTAGCTTTTCCGTTGCCATATAAACCTCCGCACCGATTATCGGCTTTATTCCTTCGTCTTTTGCCTTCTTATAGAAGTCTACCGCCCCGTAAAGCGCTCCGTGATCGGTAATGGCTACGCTATCCATTCCTTTTTCTTTTACGTAACTTACCAAGTCATCGATTTTAGAAAGGCCGTCCAAAATGCTATACTCGGTATGTACGTGCAGATGGGTGAATTTTATGTTTTCTTTTTCTTCTGTTTTTTCAGACATAGAGTGTTCTTCAGGCCTTATTCTATAAGATATGACAAAAAAAGAAAAGAAGCGAAAAGCTGTTATAGGAATCGATGAAGCGGGAAGAGGTCCTTTGGCAGGTCCGGTAGTGGCCGTGGCGGTTACCATTAAGAAGGAAAAGGAAAATGACTTTGCTTTTCTGAAGATAGAAAAGGGAAATAAAACCTCTTTTCGAGATTCTAAAAAATATTCTCCTTTAAGAAGAGAAAAAATTTACGAAAATTTGCGGGAAAACCCGTGCGTGTTTTGGGGACTAGGTGTTGCTTCCGAAAAAGAAATAGATAAGATGAACATTCTTCAGGCAACCAAATTGGCCATGGAAAGAGCGCTGAAGAAAACAAGCAAAAAGATAAGAGAAAGTGGGGGAGTGGTTATTGTGGACGGGAATATTCCAATAGAAACGACTTTGCGACAAAGGTGTGTTGTGCGAGGTGATGAAAGTTTTATAGAGTGCGCGCTAGCCTCAATAATTGCCAAGACGGAAAGAGACAGGCTGATGATCGAGTATCATAAGAAATATCCCCGGTTCGGTTTCGACAAGCACAAAGGATACGGAACAAAAGAACACAGAAAGGCTCTTTTGAGGTACGGTCCCAGTCCCATTCATCGGCGGTCATTTAAGATTCCCGGTTGCTGATCGGGCTTGCTTAAAAATCTTTTTTCTGGTATCATACAAGACGTTGATTCGTAAAAGGAGTATCAAAATATGGCGGTACCAAAGCAAAGAAAGACAAAATCAAGGAGAAATCAAAGGAGGATGCATATCCATCTTGATAAACCTACTCTGACAACTTGTCCCCAGTGTAAGGATAAAAAGCTTCCTCACACGGTTTGCAAAGCTTGTGGTTATTATAAGGGTAGGGAAGTGGTAGATGTGCTAAAGAAAGAAAAAGAGGCGACGAGCAAAGGAAAGAAGCAAGAAGAAAAGAAAGAAAAGTCTCTAACCATGGAAGAGCTTTCCAAAAAGAAAAAGAAGTAGAGAAAATTTTCGGTTTGTTCTCTTTTCAAAGAAGGTAGATTATTTGCAAATTAGAAATATAATTCCTTATGGCCTCAAGACATCTGGCACGATCGATTGCTCTTCAGTCTCTGTATGAATGGGATTTTTTTAAGGATAAAAAAAGTTACGAGCAGATAGTAAAAAGAAATATCGGAGAGTTTGCCGAAAAGGAGAGTGATGAGAAGTTTATTTGTGGACTTGTAGAAGGTGTTATTGAAAATCTTGACGAACTGGACAAGATAATCTCTGCTGCTGCACCCGAGTGGCCACTGGAAAAGATTACTACCGTTGATCGTAATGTATTGAGGCTGGGCCTTTTTGAACTTATTTACGGAAACAAGGAAGAAGTTCCTCCGAAAGTTGCTATTAATGAAGCCATTGAGCTTGCCAAGGGATTTGGAGGCAGTAGCTCGGGAAGGTTTGTGAACGGTGTTCTGGGAACTGTCTATCGAGAGATAGAGGAGGAAGAAAAAAACGGCTAAAAAATGAAAGAAAAATTTGCACATTTGGAAAAAGAAATAGGAGTGGAGTTCAAAGACAAGAATAAGCTCATTCAGGCCTTTTGCCACCGCTCTTATTTAAATGAAAATCCGGACTTTGATCTTGGGCATAACGAGAGGGTAGAGTTTCTGGGAGACGCAGTATTGGAGCTTGTGGTGACAAGTTATCTTTACTTCAATTATCCGGACAGATCCGAAGGGGAGCTTACTACATGGAGAGCGGCTCTTGTAAATACCAAGGTTATAGGAGAACTGGCAAATGAATTGGGATTTCAAGAGTATATACTTCTTTCCAAAGGGGAGCGTAGAGAGAACGGAAAGGCGCGAACCCATCTTTTAGCGGATGTTTTTGAAGCCTTTGTTGGAGCGATCTATTTGGACAGCGGCTATGATGCGGCAAAAAAGTTCATAGAAGAGAAGCTTATTACCAAGTTGCCTTATATAATAGAGAAAGGTCTTTATCGTGATCCGAAGTCGGAGCTTCAAGAAAAGACACAAGAAGAGGTGGGTGTTACCCCTGCGTATAAAATCCTACAGGAAACGGGTCCCGATCACCAAAAACATTTTGTCATGGGAGTTTTTCTTGAAGAAAATCTCGTAGGAAGAGGAGAGGGGTGCTCAAAAAAAGAGGCGGAGGAGGAGGCGGCCAAGGAGGCGTTGGAGAAAAAAAGCTGGAGTAATGAAAAAAATTAAGAGATAAAAAAATGCTAAAGATCAGGTTTTTTCGAACAGGAAGAAAAAAACAACCTTTTTACAAAATAGTAGTGGTTAATAAGAACAACCCTCCTTCCAGCGGAAGGTTCGTTGATGAGGTAGGGTTCTATAACCCTTTTACCAAGGAGTGTGACATTAAAAAGGAAAAGGTCTCCGAGTGGATGGAAAAGGGTGCACAGCCCACGGACGTAGTTCACAATCTTCTTGTAGAAAAAAAGATAATCGAGGGAGACAAGAAGAATGTAGTTTCTATCTCGGAAAAGAGAAGAAAGAAAATAGAAGAAAAGGAGGCTGAGAAGAAGGAGGCTAAGGAAAAAGAAGAATCCGAGAAGAAAGAAGAGGAGGGTAGAGAAAGTGAGGAAGAGGGCAAAGAAACTGAAGCAAGCGAAAAAGAAGAGAGCTCCGAAAAAAAGCAAGAAAAAGAGGAGGAGACCTCTCAAAAGGCGGAGGACAAAAAAGAAGAGGGAAAAGAGGAAGAAAAGAAGACAGAAAAGACAGAAGAGAAGAAAGGGGATGGATCCGGCAAGGAGGAAGCTTCTCAGGAAAAAGAAGAAAACAAAAAAGAGTAGTTGGTGCGGGACCTACCCCATACCGGATGGTGAGGGGGTTGACGAACCATATAAAAATTATAGAATGGAATTAGAGTCAAGCGCACAGTATGCGGTTGTAAAGGTCGATTATATTGTAGGATAAAAATTACACTTATGACCAAAGAAGCTTCTGATAGTGAATTTTTAGAGTTTATCGTAAAGAACTTGGTCGATCACCCGGATTCGGTAGAAGTAGAGAGGAAAGTGGACGAAATGGGAGTGCTTCTTGCTCTTAAGGTCCATCCCGATGACATGGGACAGATTATCGGTAAAGAGGGATCGACCGCGAGAGCGATTAGGAACTTGGTCCGTATTATTGGACTCAAGAACAAGGCGAGGGTTAACTTGAAGATAGTTGAACCCGGCGGAAGCACTTACCAACCAAAGGATAATTCTTCCGAAGAAAACAAAAAGGAAGGCCTTGAGGACATCAAGCTGTAATAGAGACTTCTTTTTACAGTTTTTCGAAACGGTGCTATTATCTGAAAATAGCGCCGTTTTGTTTTAGATAATTGTGAGAAGTTATGCGCTTTGATATTGTTACCATATTTCCTTCTCTTTTTGACTCTTATTTGCAAGAGAGTTTAATAAAGAAAGCTCGCTCAAAAAGAGTTATTGATGTGCGAGTTCATGATCTGAGAAAGTGGACCGAGGACAAGCATCAAACCGTGGATGACAAGCCTTTTGGGGGAGAGAGTGGTATGGTGATGAAGGCAGAACCCTTTATTCGGGCGGTGGAAGACTTAAGAGCGAAAAAGGGAAAGATCAGGGTTGTGCTTTTTACTCCTCGCGGGAAGAGATTTACTCAGAAAAAAGCTGCCGATTTTTCCAAAGATGATCAGATTATTATGCTTTGTGGAAGATATGAGGGAGTGGATGAAAGAGTGGCGAGTTTTCTTGCCGACGAAACTATCTCTCTTGGGAGTTATGTGCTTATGGGAGGGGAGATTCCCGCTATGGTGGTGCTGGAGACGGTATCTAGGCTGATCCCCGGGGTAGTGGGAAAAGAAAATTTTTTAAAAGAAAAAGTGGTAGAGGACGGTTTTTACGAGTACCCGCAGTATACGCGCCCAAAGGAGATTTATATACAAAAAAAAAGGAGAAGTGTTCCTCGAGTTCTTCTTTCGGGAGATCATAAAAAAATCAAAGAGTGGAGGAGAAAAAGAGGTAAGCTTATCAAATAAAGACTAATGAAGGAGGGTATAAGAAAAAAGGCATACGCTTTATCCGTCAAGGAGGTTGTTGAAGGACTCAAGTCTCATATCGACGGCCTAGAGAAAGAAGAAGCAAGGGAGAGATTGCTGGAGTATGGAGAAAATAAGATAACTCAAGACGACACCAATCACCCGGTACTCATATTTCTAAATCAGTTTAGGAGTGGCCTTATATATGTACTAATAGTTGCCGCAACAATTGCGGGATTTTTTGATAAATGGATTGATGTGTATGTGATTGTAGCTGTTATTTTCTTGAACGCGATACTTGGATTTGTGCAGGAATATAAAGCCGAAAGAGCGATTAGCGCTCTTAGAGATATGATTGTCCCGACCGCTAAAGTCTATCGGGAAGGGGAGCTCATGAAACTTTCGGCAGAAAAGATTGTTCCGGGAGATGTTGTTCTTCTTGAAGAAGGCGACAGAGTTCCTGCGGACATGAGGATTATCGAAACAAAGGAGCTTCGAATAAACGAGGCCCCTCTTACTGGAGAATCGGTCCCCGTTTTTAAGGGGAAAGAGAAGTTAAGTGAGAACGTCCAGTTTGGTGACAGGAAGAATATGGCATGGATGGGTACTTTCGTTGCCGGAGGAAAGGGTAGGGGGGTGGTAACTTCTACTGCCGACGAAACATTTTTCGGATCCATTGCCAAAGACATAGGAGAGGTGGAGAAAAGCGGAGGGCACTTCGAAGAGAAGGTGGTCGCTCTTACCAAGAAAATGGCGATTTTTGCCTTCAGCGGAGCCTTGGCGGTATTTTTAACGGCGCTCCTGGTTGGAGAGGGAGGGGGTGATCTTGAAAAACCTATTCTTGCCGCCATAGCCGCCCTGGTATCGGGTATTCCCGAGGGGCTTCCCGCGATTCTTGTCATAGTTTTGGCAGCGGGAGCTACAAGGATGGCGGGCAGAAATGCGATAATAAGAAAGTTGCCGGTAACGGAGACCTTGGGAGTTGCCGATCATATCGTAAGCGATAAGACAGGGACTATTACGCAAAACACAATGACCGTAAGGAAGATAATTTTGCCTGAGGGAGGACCGGTAGAGGTAACGGGAGAAGGTTTTCAGCCCAAAGGGAGCTTTTATAGATATAACGAACAGATCCTTCCTATGGAAGAGAGGGGATTGGATAAGCTTCTTCATATTGCCGAGATATGCAATGAAGCAAAGCTTACGCATGAGGAAAATGACAGAGATAAGTACGAAATAATAGGGGACCCGACAGAAGGAGCCTTGGTAGTGTTGGCGGAAAAAGCGGGAGTAAAAAGAGAGATTGTAGAAAGGAAAGAAAAGAAGATTGATGATTTTCCTTTCAGCTCTAAATTGAAAATAAGAGCGTCCCTGGTAGATATAGAAGGAAATAAAGAGCTTTATGTAGTTGGAGCTCCCGAGGAGATAATAAAGAAAGCGAGCAAGATAGCAGGAGAGGACGGTGTGGAAAAGTTTACGAAAAAAAAGAAGAAAGAGATGCTTTTTAAGACAGAAAGAATGTCCAAAGAGGCAATGAGGACCATAGGTCTTGCTTATAGAAAAGTTGATGGTGAGACCAAGATACGAGAGGAAATGATTGATGATCTGGTGTTTGCTGGTGTGGTGGGTATGATAGATCCTCCTCGCAAGGAGGTACTCGAAGCGGTAGAAAGGGCCAAGCAGGCGGGAATCAGGGTTGTTATGTGCACCGGAGATCATAAAAAGACCGCTGCCGCCATTGCCAGGGATGTTGGAATACTGGAGGGGGAGAGGGGTGATTATCCGGAAACCCTTGAGCAAGAAGAGCTCTCCGAGATGTCTGAGAAGGAGTTTGAGGAGAGCGTGGCCAACGTCAACGTTTTTGCGCGTCTTACTCCACACATGAAGCTTCGGATCGCCAAGGCTATGCAAAGAAGGGGAGCTACGGTAGCTATGACCGGAGACGGGGTTAATGATGCCCCGGCCGTAAAGCAGGCGGATATAGGTATTGCTATGGGGGTTATGGGAACCGATGTTACTAAGGAAGCAGGAGACATCGTTCTGGCGGATGATAATTTTGCTTCCATTGTTAACGCAGTAGAGGAGGGAAGAATCGTTTTTGAAAACACAAGAAGATCGAGCTCTTCTCTTATAACCAGCAACTTTGCCGAAATAGGAACTATTCTTGTCTTCCTTCTGATGGGATTGGGTCTTCCTCTTCAACCTACTCAAATATTATGGGTAAATTTGGTTACCGATGGAGTGGTGGGAGTTCCTCTGGCCCTTGAACCGAAACATAAGGATATCTTAAGAAGACCTCCTCGTGACAAAAAGGAAAACATCTTAGTTGCTTCCATTATTCCTTACTTTGTTTTAATGACGGTACTTATGGTATCTATGGCACTTTTTGTGTATTACATATTTTCCCAGCAAGGAGGGGGAGAAAAAGTGCAAACAGCGGTGTTTACCGTTATTGCTTTCACTCAGCTTTATAATGCCGTTAACCTGAGATCGATAAGTAGGTCCGTTTTCAGTATCGGTTTTTTTAGCAACAAGTATATGATAATGGGGCTTTTAGCCGGGGTGATTTTACAACTTGCGGTAATATGGATTCCCTTTTTAAGAGAGGCGTTTCACTTCGAGTTTCTCTCGGGAGGAGAGATTTTCTTTATTGCTCTCGTAACTTCTCTTGTTCTCTGGGTGGGAGAGCTTTATAAATATATACACTACAGAGTGATTAAAAAAGAACTTACTTAATATATAATCATATAAAGCATGAAAAAAGAAAAGTTTGGTGATAAGGAACTTGTCATAAGAAAGTTAAAAAGTAGCGATCTCAAGGAAGCAAAAAAGTTTCAAGAGTTTTTTAACTCCTTTATCAGAGAAGATGCGAAGCTCTTTATAAAAGAGGAAATTTCTGTAAAAAAACAAAAAGAGATGATCGAGGGAAGTCTTGCAAAGCAAAGAAAAAAAGAGGCGGCATATCTGGTTGCCAGGGACGGAAAAAATATTGCCGGAAGGTTGTACGTAGCACTCGGTAAGCAAAGAGCTGAACATGTGGCAACGCTGGGCGCTCTTATGATAGGGAAAGACTACAGGAGAATGGGGCTTGCTAAGTATCTTATAAAAGAAGCGATATCAGTGGCTAAAAATGACCTTAGAAGCTCTCCCAAGGTAATAAAAATCTCCGCTTTTTCAAATAACGAGCCCGCTCTAAGGCTTTACGAGAAAAAGATGGGCTTTAAAAGGGTGGCCACTATCCCCAAACAACTCAAATACAAAGGAAGGTATGTGGATGAGGTAATACTTTTAAAGTTTTTCAAATAGAAGGGGTTGTAAAATAGTAAAAATTGTGTTATAACTTAAAAAATTAAGAAAGGAGGTGTTCTTTTACAATTCTACACCCAGAGTGCATTTATTGGATATTAAGATAAAAAGGAGGTGATGGAAGTGAAAAAGGCAGTGATCGGTCACGGAAGGAAAATAGGAGTGATATTGCTTAATTTCCTTTTTGGCAACCAGCTTGCTTACTTTTTGTTCGGAGCTCTCTACAGAAAAACGGGAGTTGTTTTCTTACTCTATCCTGCCAATCAGAAGTATACCAGTGCTTATGTATATTCCTGGTATGCCAGGCAGATGAAGTGGAAACCGCGATTAGTGGGCGTCTTATACCAAGAAAACAGAATAGGTTTCATTTTCGGCATTTCCGCTACCGAGAAGGACTTTTATGACAAGAAGAACACGGAAAAACTCCGAAAATTAGAGAGAGATATGGAAAAAATTAAAAGACTTTTGCGAGCAAAGCAAAAATCTTTTGCCGGGGTTTTACCGGGAGTCCTTGCGTCTCGAGGAATACTCAGTGAGATTCCCGAGAGAAAGGTAACGGTTAAGGCTATAAAGAGAGCTGTTGAGAGAGCCAGGGAAAAGGAAAATCTCCCCGAGGAGAGTCCCGTTGTGATTCTCGGAGGGAAGGGGTTTATTGGCTCTCTGGCCAAGAAGGAGATTGAAAATTCCTACGCGTTCGATCTAGGAGAAGAAAAAGACCTGCTAAGTTTCCTGCAAAAGATGAAAGGAAAACCGGTGATAATTCTTAATGTCACAAAAAAAGAAGTGCTCACTTCCTATATTCCTTATTTTTGGCAGGAGATAACGGTAGTGAATGAGGTTTACCCGGAGCCGACCCAGAAAGAGGTATCCGAGATGAGAAAAAGGGGAGTTGCTTGCTATCATATGGTGGGGACAAGAGGAAAAGCGATTCCTTCCTTTCCCCGCGCTTATAGAGGAGGGATTCCCTGCTGTGCCTCTTTTTGGCATGAAGGGTACGAAGTGATCCTTAAGAAAATGTGAGGAAGATAATCTCTTCCTCTTTTTTTTTATCGGCAACCTGATAAAATATCCAAATATGAATATAACTTTGTGTGAAAATGTTTAGCGTGATTGATTTTCAAGCGGTAGCTCTTCTAATAACGTTTCTGGCAAACGTTTTTATGGGGCTTTTAATTTATTCTCGTGGTAAAAAAAATCCAAACAATATCTCTTATGCGCTGGTTGTTCTTTTGGTGGTACTCTGGACAGCCAGTATGTTTTTTTATAGGGAGGCGGGGGAAGGTACAGTCCTGGCATGGGGGAGGGTTTTATATGCTTGTGCGACCTTCGTATCAAGCCTTTTTCTACTCTTTACCTATATTTTCCCGAAAGGAGATCTAAAGTTACGTAAGCTGCAAGTATTTTTACTTTTCCTTCCAAATATTTTTCTGGCATTACTGATTATATTTACCGATTTTATAATAAAAGAGGTTATCGTGATTCCCGGAGAGGAGAATCTTATAATATTTGGAAAAGGATACTTTCTTTATATAGCTTACATCTTGAGTTACTTTTTCTTGGGATTCCTGAATTTATTTCAGTCTTACAGGACTTCTACGGGAGCACCAAGAACACAGCTAAAATATGTCTTTTTGGGATATTTTATTGCGGCGAATATTGCATTTGTTACGAATCTGCTGATACCTTGGTGGGGAAATATGAGCCTCAACTGGGCGGGGCAAGTAGCTACGATTATTTGGGTTGGACTCACTACCTACGCGATCCTCAAATACCGCTTAATGGATATTAGATTTGCTTTAAGCAGGGGGGTGATATATTTCCTTTCTTTTTTACATGTAATTGCGATAACTCTCCTTTTTTCTTTTGCTTTCGAGATTGTCTTTCCGGAAATTTCTCGAGAAGTGCTGCTTGGTTTACTGGTTGTCGTAGCTATCGGTATTTTTGGACCGGTTTTTGAATTTTTCCAAAGAATTGGCGCTAAGTATTTTCATTATACCTCTTATAATTACCAAAAAGTGTTGACAGATCTCGGAAAGGGATTGACTCGCATTATTGATCTCGATCAGTTATCGGTTCTTGTCACCAACACACTTCTAAGAACAATGAAGCTCGATAGAGCGGTTATTTTACTTCGTAAAGAGGGAGGAGTTTACGAGATTCAGAGGAATATCGGTTTTAAGGAAGATAATGGAATTTCTCTTGTTAAAGACAATTTTTTAACCAACTATCTGGAAAAAACGAAAAAACCTCTTGTTTATGAGGAGCTCTCGCTTCTTATAAAAGACACTCAAGACAAAAAAGAGAGGGAAAAGATAGAGGCTCTCCAAAGCAACATGAGAAGAATTGAGGCCAGTTTGTGCTTGCCTCTCATACTGGAAGGAAAAATTATAGGGATGATTGTTCTGGGAGAGAAGCTTTCCGGAGACCCTTACTTTGAACAAGACATAGAACTTTTAAGCGGGCTGGCGAGTCAAGCTTCCATCGCCTTCAAGAATGCTATGCTTTATGCGGAAGTTCAGGATCTTTCCAGTAATCTTGAAAAAAAAGTGGACGAACAGGTAAGAGAGCTCCGGGAAGCATACAAAAAGCTTCAGCGCATAGACAAAGCAAAGACAGAATTTATGTCTATCGTCTCTCACCAGTTGAGAACTCCGCTAAGCATAATAAAAGGACATCTCTCTATGATCAGAGAGGGTGTTTACGATAACGACAAAGAGAAAAAGGAAAAAGTGCTTACAAATATTTACGAAGCCAATGAAAGACTTATAGACCTTATCAATGACGTACTGAATATTTCACGGATACAGGCGGGGAGAGTGGAGATTAACAAGGAAAAAGTTGACTTGGCGAGAGTCGTAAAAGAAACAGTGGAAAAGATGGAAAAACTTGCTAGGGACAAAGGGGTCGAGATTGTTTTCTACGATCCTTCCGAAAAGATGCCTGAGGCAGAGATTGATGTAAGCAAGACGGAAAATGTTCTCTTGAACATTTTAGACAACGCCCTAAAGTACACAAACGAAGGGAAGGTAGAAGTTTCTCTAAAAAAAGAAAACGACCGCTTTATATTAATCGAGATAAGAGATACCGGAGAGGGGATGAAAAAGGAAGAGATAGAGAAGCTTTTTGCCACCTTTTCGCGTGGAGATGCCGGCAAGAAACACTGGATCCAGGGCTCCGGGCTGGGGCTTTACATCGCTCGCCAGTTTGCAGAGATGCAAGGCGGAAAGATATGGGCAGACTCGGAAGGAGAGGGAAAGGGATCTCAATTTTACATCAGGTTTCCCCGGCAAAGTGATTAGTTGAATTTTTAGCAGAAAGAGTTATACTTAAACTCGTGACACGGATACCCCCTAGGTGAATCACCAGAGGGGGAGTTTTTGGTCTTAGAAAAAAGAAAATGGAAAAATTCAAATTAAAATCCGCATTTGGTTTGGCGGGTGATCAAGGAAAGGCCGTCAAGGGTCTGGAAAAGGGAATAAAAGAGGGTTTGAAAGAGCAAACCCTTCTTGGGATTACCGGTTCGGGAAAGACGTATACCATAGCTTCCCTCATAGAGAGATTACAAAGACCCACGCTCGTTATAAGTCACAATAAAACGCTGACCGCTCAGCTTTGCAATGAGTTTAAGCACTTTTTTCCGGAAAATTCCGTCCATTATTTTGTTTCTTATTATGACTATTATCAGCCGGAAGCCTATATAAAGAGCACGGACACCTATATCAGAAAAGAGGCAACCATAAATGAGGAAATAGACAAACTTCGTCACGCTACTACCACCGCTCTTTTGACAAGAAGAGATGTAATTGTGGTTGCTTCTGTTTCTTGCATTTATGATCTGGGACTCCCTTCTACTTACAAAAAGAATATTTTTATATTAAAGAAAGGAGATAAAGTAACGAGAGAAGAGCTTATCTCATCTCTTGTCAGGATGAGCCTCACCAGAACCCCTTCCGTACTGGAGAGGGGAAAGTTTCATGTCCAAGGGGATACCATTCAGATAGCTCCGGTGAACGAAGATGTTATTTACAGAGTAGAGCTAGCGGGAGGTATTGTTGAGAGTATTTTTTCCGTAGATCCGGTAGAAGGGTTTCAGCCGGGAAAGACCCCGCAAGAGGAAATGATTACCCTTTCTCCCATAAAGCATTTTCTTTCGGAGGAAAAGGAAAGAGAGAGGGCTCTTCGGGAGATAGAAAAAGAAATGAAAGAGCGTATCAAATACTTTGAAAAAAAGAACATGCCCTTGGAAGCGGAAAGGGTGGAGCAAATTACCAGAAATGATCTGGCTATGATAAGGGAGCTTGGGTACTGTAACGGAATAGAAAACTACTCCCGTCATCTTTCCGGAAGGCCTTCGGGGAGTGCTCCTTCGTCTCTTCTCGAGTATTTCGGTGACGACTTTCTGACGGTCATCGATGAGTCACACATCACTCTTCCGCAGATTGCCGCGATGTATCACGGCAATGAGTCTCGCAAGAGATCGCTCATTGAGCATGGCTTTAGACTTCCTTCGGCGATAGACAACAGACCGCTTACCTTCAAGGAGTTTGAAGAGAGAGTGAGAGAGACCATCTATGTTTCGGCGACACCGGCGGCCTACGAAAAGGAAAAAAGCAAAAAGATTGTCGAGCAGATTATTAGGCCCACGGGGCTTGTTGATCCGAAGATTACTATTTCTCCCTGCAAAGGACAGATAAATGACCTCCTAAAAAGGATAGACGAGAGAGTGGCAAAGGGACATAGAGTGCTAGTTACTACGCTTACCAAAAGAATGGCCGAAGATCTTACCGAATACCTAAAGGAAAGAAATGTGAAGGTCTCCTATCTTCATAGTGATATAAAATCTCTGGAAAGAATAAGGATTCTCACTTCATTAAGGAGGGGTGATGTAGATGTGGTGGTGGGAGTGAATCTTTTAAGAGAAGGCTTGGATCTTCCGGAGGTGTCATTAGTTGCTATTCTGGATGCCGACAAAGAAGGTTTCTTGAGGAGTGAGACCTCCCTGATTCAAACCATCGGAAGAGCGGCGAGGAATGTAGAGGGAGAGGTTCTTATATATGCCGACAAGATAACCGGGTCTATAAAAAGAGCGGCAGGGGAGACCGAAAGGAGAAGAAAAAAACAAATTGCCTATAATAAAAAACACAATATTGTTCCCCAGACCGTCAAGAAAGATATAAGCGATATTGTTCCTGTTGAGGATGTGCTAGCTACCGAGACGCGACCTCTGAAAGGACAAAAGAAAGAGGATTTGGAGAGATTTATCAAGGAAAAAGAAAAAGAGATGCGCCAGGCGGCCAAAGATCTTAATTTTGAGCTAGCAGCTCTTTTAAGGGATGAAATAAAAGAACTTAAGAAGAAGAAAAATGAAAGATAAGATAACCATAAAAGGAGCCAAGGAGCACAACCTAAAGAGCGTGAGCTTGGAGATACCCCGCAATAAAATGACGGTTTTTACGGGAATTTCCGGATCCGGTAAGTCATCTCTCGCTTTTGATACTATTTTTGCCGAAGGGCAGCGCAGATATGTGGAGTCGCTTTCTTCTTATGCAAGGCAGTTTCTTAGCAAAATGGACAAACCGGAAGTAGAGGAGATAGAGGGACTTTCTCCGGCTATTTCCATCGATCAAAAAGCTCACTCTCATAATCCAAGGTCGACGGTAGCTACGGTAACTGAAATATATGATTTTTTGCGCGTTCTTTTTGCCAGAATCGGTAAGCCGCGGTGTCCGGTTTGTGGAGATGAAATATCCTCACTTACTGCCGATCAGATAGTTGACAGTATTTTCGAGTTGGAAGAGAAAGAGAAGATAACCCTTCTTGCACCGGTAGTGAAAGGGAGAAAAGGGGAGTACTACCAGCTTCTGTACGACCTTCTAAATAGCGGTTTTAGAAAAGTTCGTATTGACGGAGAGTTTTTCTCTTTGCGAGAAAGGGTGGTGATGCCTCGCTATGAGAGGCACGATATCTCTGTGGTAATAGACGAGGTTTCTATGAATCTTCCGGAAAAAGAACTAAGAGCCAGAATGACCGAGGGAGTGGAGACGGCTCTTAAAAGAGGAGGGGGTTTTTTGGAGGTTTTAGCCAAGGAGAAAGAATATATCTATTCGGAAAATCTCTCTTGCCCGAAGGATAGTTTTTCTTATCCGGACATAGAGCCACGACTCTTTTCTTTTAATAGTCCTTATGGTGCGTGTCCCGATTGTAACGGGCTCGGAAGAGAAGAGTTTTATCCCAAAAGAAAGTGTGCGACCTGCAACGGAAAAAGGCTCAGAAAGGAGGCTCTAAGTATCTACCTAAACGGAAAGAGCATCGATCAGGTAGTGGGAATGTCCATTGAAGAAGGGGAGAAATTTTTTTCCGCCTTGGAAAAGAAACTAAAAAAACACGAAAAAGAGATTGCTAAAGCGCCCCTAAGAGAGATAAGGGATAGAATGGAATTTCTCTTGAATATCGGACTCGGATATCTTACTTTTGACAGGGCGGCTTCCACTCTTTCGGGAGGTGAGGCTCAGCGAATAAGACTTGCTTCTCAGGTAGGATTAAGGCTAGTCGGCACTCTGTATATTCTTGACGAACCCACCATAGGTCTTCATCCGGAAGATAACGAAAGACTGATAAGAACTCTTCAAGATCTTCGTGATCTAGGCAACACCATTATCGTGGTAGAGCATGACGAAAAAACCATCTTTTCTTCCGACTATTTGGTTGATTTTGGTCCCGGTGCCGGGACAAACGGGGGAGAGATAGTTGTTTCCGGAGAGATGCCGTCGATACTAAAAAACAAAGAAAAAAAATCTCTTACGCTCAGTTATTTGCGAAAAGAAAAAGAGATTGAGCCGCCCAAGGAATGGAGAAAGATAAAGCCTTCCACGCCTCTTCTGAAGATAAGGGGAGCGGAAAAAAACAACCTAAAGAAACTAAATGTTGATATTCCCTTAGGAAGAATGGTGGCGGTAACGGGAATTTCCGGTTCGGGGAAGAGCACTCTTACTTATGATGTTATCCATAAACATCTTTTAAACAAGTTTCGGCCTTCTTTAAAGGAGAGTAATAAGATAGGGAAAATAACGGGCACAGAATACGTAGATAAAGTAGTAAGCATTAGTCAGGCACCGATAGGAAGAACTCCTCGCTCGACACCCGTGACCTACATAGGAGCCTTTACGGAGATAAGAGAGCTTTTCTCTTACACGGAAGAGGCAAAGATAAGAGGATGGGGTCCGGGAAGGTTCAGTTTCAATGTTTTCGGGGGTAGGTGCGAAAACTGTAAAGGCTACGGATATATTGCCGTGGAGATGCACTTTCTTCCGACAGTATTTGTCACTTGCCAGGTATGCAAAGGAAAGAGGTATAACAGAGAAACCTTGGAAGTGAAATACAGGGGCAAGAATATTTTCGATGTCCTCCGTATGACCGCCGATGAAGCCTTGGAATTTTTTAAGGACACTCCCTGGATAGAAAAGAAGTTACGGATACTCAGCGAAGTGGGACTGGGCTATCTTACTCTTGGTCAGTCCGCTACGACACTTTCAGGTGGAGAAGCGCAAAGAGTAAAGCTTTCCGCCGAACTGGCAAGAAAGGACACAAGAAAGACGTTTTATATCCTGGACGAGCCTACCGTGGGACTCCATTACGAAGATGTCAAAAAGTTACTCTATGTTCTTCAGAGGCTTGTGGACAGAGGCAATACGGTGGTAGTTATTGAACACCAGCTTGACGTAATAAAGAGTGCGGATTATGTTATCGACCTTGGTCCCGAAGGAGGGGAGAGAGGAGGAAAGCTAATCGCTACGGGCACGCCCAAGGAGGTATCCAGGAAAGGGGATAGTCTAACGGGAAAGCACTTGCGAAAGGTGCTTCCATAAAAGCCATGAATGAAAAGATAAAGAAGAAACTTGCAAGACTACCGAGTACTCCCGGCGTTTACCTTTTTAAAGATGAAAAGGGAGAGGTTTTGTACGTGGGAAAGGCGGGGAGTATAAAAAGGAGAGTAAGTAGTTATTTTTCCGCCAAAAAGGGAAGCAAAGCCGACACTATTTCTCGCGAAACAAGAAAGATAGGCGTCAAGAAGATGGACACGGTAATAGAGGCGTTAATAGAGGAAGCTAGACTCATTAAGAAACTTATCCCCAAATACAATGTGAAAGAGAAGGATGATAGAAGTTTTCTTTATCTTGTAATAACGGATGAAGAGTATCCTAGAATACTCCTTAAAAGGGGTAAGGATTTGGGCAAAGAGAAGATAAGAAGCACTTTCGGACCCTTCGTTTTTTCTTCGGAAATAAGGGGAGCGCTTAAAGTGGTTCGCAAGATATTTCCGTACTCCACACACAAGAAAGAGGAGATAAAGAAAGGAAAAGAGTGCTTTTACTACCAGATAGGTCTTTGTCCGGGAACTTGCGCAGGGGTGATAAGCAGAAAGGAATATCTGAAAGAAGTAAGGAATATAGAGCTTTTCTTTAAGGGAAGAAAAAAGAAAATTTTAGAGGAGCTTAAAAAAGAAATGAAAGAAAAGAGCAAAAAAGAGGAGTTTGAAAAAGCGGCAGAACTTAAGAGAAAAATAGAACTTCTTTCTCATATACGGGATATTGCGGTAATGGGAAAAGAGAGAGAAAAAGGGGGAGTAAGAATAGAGGGCTACGATATATCCACTATTTCCGGGAGATTGGGGGTGGGGGCGATGGTTGTATTTGAAGGGGAAGCTCCCAAGAAAGAGGATTACCGTAAATTTAAAATAAGAAACATTAGAGAAGCGGGAGATACTCAAATGCTAAAGGAAGTTATGCAAAGAAGAGTAAAAAGGGATTGGCGGTTGCCCCACCTTATCTTGGTTGATGGAGGAAGGGGGCAGGTAAGCGCAATAGAGGAAGTATTGGAGGAGGAGGGACTCAGTATTCCGGTGGTGGGTATTGCCAAAGGAAGGGAGAGAAAAGGGGAAAGGGTAGTGGGAAAGATTCCGAGAGGAATAAAAAAAGAAACCTTGCTTAAAGTACAAAGTGAGGCACATCGATTTGCCCTGTCTTATCATCGCCACTTAAGAAAAGAAGAGTTTTTACGATAAAAAGAATTAAGTTATAATATCGCTATGATGGAAATAAAACGTATTCCCGTGGGAACATTGAGGACAAACTGCTACCTTCTTTTTAACAAGAAGGAGATTATGGTGGTCGATCCGGGAGGAGATGCAAAGGAAATATTAAAAGAAATTGAAGATATAAAAGGGAGGGTGAAGTATATTGTCTGTACTCATCAGCATCCCGACCACAATCTTAAAGTAAAAAAGATGGAAAAAGAGACGGGTGGCAGAATCCTGAAAGATTTACAAGAAGGCGAGGAGATAAAAATAGGAGAAGAAATGATAAGTGTTCTAAAAATGGGAGGACACACCAAAGAGGACATATGTTTTCTGGGAGACGGGTTTGTGGTAAGCGGCGACATTCTTTTTATAGACGGCCATGGAAGAGTCGATCTTCCCGGGGGGTCGAGAGAAGAGATGAAGAAAACTCTCGGAAGGATTTTTCATGAACTTCCGAAAGAAACGGTTGTTTATCCCGGACACGGAGAACCTTTCTTGCTTAGTGAGTGGAGAGGGGGATATTGAAAGAATAGCCTTCTTGTGCTAGAGTATGGGAGTTAAATTAGAAGAGTTTCTTGAGGGTCGGTACCAAAGCGGCCAACTGGAGCAGACTGTAAATCTGCTGGCGCAAGCCTTCGGGGGTTCGAATCCCTCCCGGCCCACCACTCTGCCGAGATAGCTCAGTGGCAGAGCATTCCCATGGTAAGGGAAAGGCCCCGGGTTCAAATCCCGGTCTCGGCTCAAAGTAAATTAATTTTAAAAATATGGCTACCAAGACAAAAAGACCCTTTATTAAGCTGGACTGTGGTGATTGCAAAAAGACCAACTACCATATTCAGACTACCAAGGGCAAGACAATCGAAAATGACAAGATGGAGATTAAGAAGTTTTGCAGGTGGTGCAAGAAGCACACCTTGCACAAAATGAAGCTAAAGTAAGCTGCAAGCGCTTAGAATTTGTAATTTAAGAAATAAAATTTCCGGCACTTAGTTGCCGGTCATGGGGGTGTAGCTCTAATTGGCAGAGCGAAGGTCTCCAAAACCTTAGGTTGCAGGTTCGAATCCTGCCACCCCTGC
>Ga0207421_10000213_pt1 | contig 72464 bp, 79 predicted proteins | sample SodLakKL_010_SED_4_FD_187542 | JGI IMG/M metagenome (GOLD analysis project Ga0207421, IMG submission 187542) | Alkaline sediment microbial communities from Lake Tanatar, Kulunda Steppe, Russia - 8KL_010_SED (SPAdes) (version 2) | ecosystem: Environmental > Aquatic > Non-marine Saline and... | reverse complement strand
ATCAAAGTTGGTGGCTTTCTCAAATCACCGTCGAGATGCTCCCACGGATCCCTAACTGAAGTTTTTTAAAAAGTATAAGGAAAGAACGCCGAGAGAGGGATTCGAACCCCCGAGGTGCAGGGCACCACGAGCTGATCGGCCCATCTCTAGGTCTCCAAGCTCGCGCCTTACCAGACTGGGCTATCTCGGCATTTGGTGTTTCCGAAAGGACCTAGATAATTCACTAATATTTATGTTCTTTCCATCTTCTTGGATATTCTCCAACAGGATTGAAGACTCTTTCAGTTCTAACCACCAGTCCTTCCTGCTTATCTACGATATCCTGGGCATCGAAGAGAGCTTGACCAAAAGCCAAACCTTCGCCTTTAGCAGAAAAGATCACAACTTTATCATCACGATAAAATCCGTCCATCTTTAATATACCCGGAACGGCGAGATCAGCACCGTTCAAAACACTGCCGGCTGCAGTATCTTTGATGATCATCTTGGGATATATTTCGAGCGCACTCTCATAAGGCAACAACAGATCGCTTAACCAGGATCCATCATCTTCTTTGTAAAACTCAAACGCATCTCGTAGATCATGTAGCGAACAGCTCTGTTCTTCAGTAAAACCACCGGCCTCTGTTCTCCTCAGCTCCATCATATGTGCTCCTGTTCCAGCCACCTTTCCCATGTCTTTACATAGAGTCCTTACATAGGTACCGGATTGACACCTTACCCTAAGTAGATACTCCTGTCCATGGTGATCAAGTATCTCCAAACCGTGTATCACCCTCGATCTCATCCGTCTTTTGACTCCAGAACGAACGGGAGGCATCTGATAGATCTCCCCGGTGAAATCTTCTACGATGGATGAAACTTCGTCATTGGAGATAGAACTGTGAAACCTTACAGCCGCGATGTACTCCTTGGAGGCCGCGTGAAGCAGATCGATGACCCTTACAGAACTACCTAGGCCCATGGGCAAAACTCCGGTCACATTGGGATCTAAAGTTCCACTGTGACCAGCTTTCATACCACAAATATCCTGAACCCAGGATGAAACCTGGTGACTTGTGGGTCCGGATGGCTTATCTAATATAACCAATGATCTTGGTATCAGGTCCTCAAGATTTCTTTCTTTGGGAAATATTCCGTATGGAGAAACCGTATTGACTTCATCTATCACGTACTTCAATCCCACCCACCTCAATTATCTTTTCAACGATCTCATCGGGATCATTCTTGTCTGAATCTATCACTAGATCATATATATCTTTATCAGCCATGTCGATACCGTAATATTCACGGTACCGTTTGAACTCACTTCTTTCCCTGTCGATGACGAACTCGCGTATATCTTCCGGTTTCGAACCTTCTCTATCAGCGATTCGCTCTACCCTAACATCCAAAGGAGCTTCCAACCAAACTTTAAAGGCCGGCACATCCTCTTTATGGAGAAGCTGTCCAGTCAGCCTACCTTCAAGTATTATCCCAGGTTCCACCTGTTCTAGCATTCTGTCATCTAATTCGTTATCTATGGAAGGGTCCTTTTCCGCTATACGTCCGAATTCAGTCAAAGAAACCCCTCGCTCCTTGGCCATCTTTCGGAAAACATCTCCACTATTTATCACTTCCATCCCCGTAGACTCCTTGAGTAGATTTGCCGCCGTTGAGGTGCCGCTACCAGGCAACCCACTTATGGTCACTATCATCTCGTTCATGCGACTCCCGCTTCTTCGATCTCATGCAGACGCTTTTTATATGTAACCATCTGCAATCCAAGTCTTATAGCTTGACCCACCGGAGCGGATATCAAGATGTAAACTAATATCCATTGAGGGAAGATCGCTATGGGTCCCAGATAGGTCAAAAGATTCGCATTCAGAGCCCATGGTACCGCATATGTGTGATTCGGGAGACCTTCTAGAAATGTCCATATCGCTGAGAAGACCGTGATAAAAACGATCATGGTCAATATCATGGATTTAAATTGTGGCTTCATGGTCTTCATCTGCATCTGAGATATTTGAGGCTGTAACTTTTCTAGTTTCTTCACCTTAGACGTTTTATTCGCCATCTTAGCTTCCATCCTCTCTTTATTGAATGCAGATGTTTTCTTCTGTATCTCAGCCATCTCGACCCAGTCAACCATAAGATCTCTTACTATGGTAGAGAAGACGATCATGATTGTACCGGCAACGATGAGAGTTATCAGAGGGTACTGTCCATCGAAACCAGCTATGGCGAATATGGGGCGGCCTATCGCCTCACCAAGGGCCGTTCTCAATTCCTGATCGATGAAAACCATCAGTGTGAGTATGGCCAAGAACATGTACCCAAATCGTTTCCAGTTGAACAAAGTTACAGGTTCTTGGGGGGAGGTTTCGTCCTCCCCTTCAGCCGTTTCATTTTCTTCGTCGGTCATAGATCTACACCTCGAAGGTACTACTGACTACCGAAGAAATCCCTCAGCACAGGATGCATCTCCATCATCTGTTCCTTGCCTATCTGCTCATATAACTGCACAAGTATGCTGACTGCTAGGAATATACTGGTACCGGTTGCATTACCGACAGAGCCCAACATGTTCGAGCCTGCAGCTAATGCACCCATAAATATCCCACTGAAACTAGTGATGGTGGGGATATACCTTTCCAGTACACGTTTTAAAACCCTTGGATCTCTTCTGAAACCGGGTATCTGCATGCCGCTGTCCTGTATCTGTTCCGCTACTGATTCTGCGTCCATATTGGTAGTTTTTACCCAGAAGTTAGCGAAAAGAAGACAAGCTACGGTCATGAAAGTGAAATGAACGACAACACGTGCGATGATCTGAGCGTTGGTGTATGTCCATGGTACATGCTGTGAAAACTGTGCAGCATAAGAATCCGACATAAGTGGAAGCAACCACTCATGTAAACCATTGATATTAGATAGATACCACGCCCCACCGGCCACAGGCTCGGTGGTGCCGGGTGGGAACACACCTAGCCACCACTGTCCACCTAGCAATGGGAAGCTCTGGAATGTTGGATTTGTGTAGAACAACATTGCGAACAGATTGATATTGGCCATCAACGCCGCTACCAAGATCACGGGCATAACTGAGGTATATATCAGCTTGATGGGATAACGACCTCTTGCACCTCTTGCCCTTCCATGAGATAGAGGAAGCTCTATCCTAGAAGACTCTACGTATGCGATGATCAAAAATATCAATATCGTAGTTATCAAACCGAACAATGGATTAGGAGGTTCCAGGAGAATCCTTTCAAAGCCCCCTCTAGCGATCTCGGCTGATGTGCTGTTTTGAAGTATGTGGATGGTCTTGGGTATGGCGCCTGAAGGGATTGCCTGTTCGGCACCTGGTGCTGGCATCCAATTGAAGGTACCTGTAAAGATCCCCTGTGCCACACCGGCTACGATGAAAAGACTTATACCGCTTCCGATACCCCATTTGGTCACTACCTCATCCATGAGGAACAGGAAGTAGCCGCCTATGGCGATCTGAGATACGATTATAACCCGGGCGAGCATCATCCCCTGGCCAGCGAATACACCATCTATATTGGAAACTAGAGTAGTACTGGGATGTAGATATCCGAAGGCCTGAGGTATGGCCTGTACCAGGATCATGATTATGACTAAGAATTTCTGTGTGTTTTGATAAAGTGCTTTATCCTCATCATCTTTCATGTCGAGGTTTATTATCTCAGCTCCTTGAAAGAGCTGCATCATGATAGAAGCGTTGACTATGGGAGTGATACCTAAATGGACGAAAGAGCCGGATTCCCCAGCAAATATTGCACGGAACTGTTCAAAAAGATCGAGGGTCCTTTCCGCGTCAAGACCATATATGACTATATTGGTCATGACGAAGTAGATCAGCAAGATCAGTATCGTGTACATTATCTTATGCTTGAAGTGCACATGCCCATCCGGTTTTTTTACCATGGGCATACGATCTACAAGGGGTTTCAGCTTGTACAACAGGCTCTTTTCATCCTTGGCCATCTCTATTCGCTCCTTTACTCATTCAATCGGTTACCACCTCGCCTCCAGCTTCTTGAACCTTGACTACAGCTCGATCACTGGAGGTTGGCACCGTTATCTTCATTTGATATCTGGCTTTTCCGCCGCCTAAAAGTTTATCAAAACCTGCTTCTGAGAGGTCAACATGGTAGATAGACCCTTCTTTTTTTGCGAAGCCAGATTCGATCATGTATTCCATCTTTTCCTCTACTTCATGGATGTTTATGGTCTTTGTTTCTTCGACCAGTCCCTGAGGTCTTGTAAAGCCTTTAGGTCCAAAATAATTGGGATCCTCTTTCACTGTTGAAATCCACTTGTGCTTCTGTAAACCGGCTTTGCCTCTACCACCGCGTTCACCAGCACCCCGGCCGCCCTTTATTCCACGACCGTGGGAGCGAGATCCTCTGTGTTTTTTTGTCTTTTTCTTTCCCATACTATTCACCTTTGTTTGCTTCTGGTCCTAACATTTTCTCGAGGATGGTATTTATATCTTTTCCTCGGTAACCCAGTGTACCACCGTTTTTATAGGGTTTTTTGACACCTTTGTATCCACCCCGTGGCGGATGAAGTCTAAATAGGTTCTTTAGATCGGGCATATCGGAGAAATCAGCATCACCTGAGATCAATGCCTCTGCGAACTCGTCAACCGTCCCGTACTCCGTATGCTCCGAAACGAGATCGTCATCTAAGCCTCCATCTATGGAAGATCTGTTCTTCAATAGTGTAGATAAAGTTTGAGGTTCGATCTCACCCCAGGTGACTAGATGTTTAACTTTTTTTATCATACCGTCTACAGAGCCGTTTATTGGTAGTATCGAACAGTGATTGACCCGTGTAATGTGAAGTTGTTCTAATGTTTTCCTCTGACCTTGGGATTTTTCGAATGAACTTCTTACCCTCAGAACAGCATACATCATTCTTCACCACCTTCATCCAAGTCGATCATGTCTTTCTGCTGCGTCGTACCCTCCTGTTTTTTCTCAGGGATACCAGCGACGATACCTAGTTCTTCAGCCTTCTCCTGGCTGACCTTCATTCGTGCGGTTTTTTCCAATGCGTTGAAAACCGCTTTAGCATAATTTATAGTGGTTCGGGTTTGACCCGCGGAAAATCCCCAAATATCCTCTATACCTGCGGCTTCGAGTATAGATTTAGCCGTATCTCCAGCCGCGAGTCCTATACCACGTGGTGCAGGTTTCAAAGTGATCTCGACCGAACCAGATTTTCCTGTGATCTCGAAAGGAATGGTATGTGGTGACCCACAGCCGCATTCCCATGATCCACAGCCTCTCCTGATGCGCACGATATTCAACTTGGCATTGTCGATACTTTTCCGGATGGTAGGTCCTACTTCCTTTCCTTTACTCGTACCTACACCAACATATCCATCTTTGTTACCGACAACGGTGGTCACGGTGAACTTTACTCTGCGTCCAGAATCGGTCATCCTTTGAACCATGTTTACGTCGAGAACCTCATCATCCAATTCAGAGAAGAGTACATCGACTATTTCTGGCTCTCTGATCGGGTATCGGGTGGCGAGTGCATCCTCCATCGTGGTTATCTCACCACGCTTTACCATACGGCCCAACCTAGTTCTGGGCTCCCAGCCATTCATGAATAATCCTCCAATTTAGTTTTAACTTCTTCAAAGTTCTTTGAGACTTCGTCACTTATGTGCTCTCCTTTGAGGCGAGAGCCGTCGGGAAGAACTTCAGACCCGTGGGGTATATCCACCCCTGCATCCACCATACCCTTTAGTACTGAAAAGAAACGTCCACCGGGATGAGGATGATTAAGACCTATATCGAGTACAGCCTCACCTATGCCATCTTTGAGAGCCTTTTTTCCGGCAAGATAACCAACAAGATACGATGCCGGGATGTTGTTGCTGTATCCATCCCATCCGAAATCATCCAACTCCAACGAGCTCGTCGCTGATAGAACTTCATCGCCTTCAGGCACATACTTGATAAATTGTATTCTTACATGTTTGTTCGAGATCCTCACACAAGCTCGGGGTTTACCTGATTTCAGCATCCTAAGACGCTGCCTATAATCTGTTTTACCTTCTCGACGCCGTCTTAGATTCATCCTGTATCGTGGTCCTTCTCCCATGTTATAACCTACCTTTTGATTCATAATCTTCGTCTATATGCCCTGCCATCTTCAGGTGGAGTATGAGATCCGAACGGTCCTCGAAAGTTCCACCTTTAGCGCGGAGGTAAAATTTTCTGTATACCGTAGGATCTATATGCCCTTCTTCGCGTAGATGCTTCAGTTCGTCTCGTATGGCACGTATCCTCTTCATCCAGTCCTTTTTCTTGGGTGTTCTGGCATACTTGTGGCCTCTACGTTTACCGGGCCCCTTACGACGACCTTTTCGCCTTTGTTCTTTCAGATATCTATGTCTGCCCTTAGAATTACCCTTGACCGGCTTCTTTTTGATGGCTCCAGTGCTGATGAGCTTCCTAACGTCCTCGCGGGTGATCGCTTCTATAACTTCGTCGAGCATGGTATCGTCTACCCAAACCCGATTCACGCCGCATTTTAGTATTTCCGCGGCGAGTCTTTTTTGATATTTGATATCCATCCATAACACCTCATATGTTATTGAGTACCCGGAGTTCTCTTTCTTCCGCTTCTTGCTCTATATCGATACGCTTTCTCATCCCAACTCCATGGGCTATACGTACCGCGTCCTTTTTAGGATCCAGACCTTCAAGATCTTTAACGTTATGTACTAAAACTTCATTGAAACCAGAAGGATGGAGTCCTCTGTATTCCTTCTTACTCCTGTAACCTATTGATACTTTTGGAGCTCTGTACTTAAGATTTTTCCTCGCCTTAGAGTGGGTACCTTTGGGACGTCTCCACTGACCCTTCTTCAACTTTTTATATCGGAACCACTCCTGTCTGGAAAATTGTGGTTTTTTGTGTTTTTTAGTACGATCTAGACCTTTCTTGAACTCTTCGTTCAGAGCGGGTTTCTTCTTGACTTCATATCCGTTATCGTTATTGTCTTCTTCTGTCATCAAAGTTCCTCCTTCATCTTATTGGATTTCCTGATTTTTCGATCAGATAGATTCCGTCCTGGAAAACCCTGGGATCTCTGCCTTTTATCTTGGTAGCTCGCTCTATGTTCGCAGCTGTCTGTCCAACGTGTTCCTTGTTCGGTCCCTCCACGGTCACGAGATCACTCTTGATATTTACTTTCGTATCTCCAGCGATCCTCGCTTTCCTCGGTTTCTCTTCTCCGACAAAGTTTTCGATGACCACGTGCTGACCATCCGCTCTCACTTTCATGGGAAAATGAGAGTAGACTATCTTTAACTTATATGTAAAACCATCCTGCACACCTTCTATCATGTTACGCAGATGTGATGTATATGTCCCTAAAAGGGCTTTTTCTCTCTTGGATGGTAATCTCGTGGACAGATGTATCTCGTCACTTCCTACATCAATATCTATCCTACTGTCCTCTAACGTTTTCATTACAACCCCGTTCGGTCCGGAAACCTTGAAGTCAGTTCCATCTCGTGTGACGTTCACACCGTCGGGGATCGCGACTATTTCTTCTAACTTTCCTGCTATCGGCATATCAAGACCTCAGTAAACATAAGCTAACAACTTGCCTCCCACACCTAACTCCTTTGCTTCGTTGTGGGAAACAACTCCTTCGTTCGTAGTCAATACGAGTACGCCGAAATCCTGGGCTGGCAAGTATCTCGATTCATACTCTTCAATTTCTGATACCTTCAGCGACCAACGCGGCTTTATCACATGACAACGATTTATCCTGCCCGTAAGGGATACTTTATAGACCCCTCCACGACCGTTTTCTACGTACTCAAAGCTTTCTAGATACCCGTTCTTCTGCATCACGTTCAACACATGGCCGATCAGTTTGGAAGCTGGGCTTATCTCACACTTCAGCTTACCACTTAACTCGGCGTTGTTGATTATCGAGAGGGCATCATTCAATGGATCATGTTTCATCTTTCACACCTCATGAATACTTTTTAAAACCTAGGTCCTCAGCGATCTCTCTGAAGCACTGTCGGCAAACATGCAGACCGTACCTTCGGATGATCCCTCTTTTACGTCCGCAGCGTTCGCAACCTTTCTTTCGACCGAAATCCTTCTCTGGCTTCATTCTATTACCTCCACGCCGAAGGCCTTTTCAACAAAATTTTGGCCTTCTTCACGCGTAAGTTTATGTCTTTCTGGAACCCTTTTCTTCTCCTTTCGTCTTAACTTTATCCTATTACCCTTTCGTTCTAGTTGGACAGATATGTCCATCCCAAAGACTCCTATCTTAGGGTCATAACTCATACCCTCGAAGTCGGTGTAATCCTCTATACCAAAAGCGAAGTTACCGTAATCGTCAAAACTGTCCTCCCAGATGAAATTCTCCTTGACCCAGAAGGCTTTTTTCAAGAAATCATAGGCGTTCTTTCCCCTCAATGTAACTTTGCAACCGATAGTTTGTCCCTTCCTTATACCGAGGTCGGCATTTGTTGTGCGGGAGATCGTTTCAACCGGTTCTTGAGCCGTTAGCATGGTCAAAACCTTTTTTGCCCTGACCAACCTTTCGCCTCCGTCGCCGACACCGATACTTACGACACATTTTACGATCCGAGGATTTCTCATGGGATTTTTCATACTCATACTATCCCGACCTCCGGTATCTCTATGACTGGTTTGTCCTTACCTACGACGAACACGTATTCCTGCACAGTGGTGAACCCTTCCTCGAAATGTACCAGGTTCTGGGTTGAACTGCGTACAACTTCATATTCTTTTATCACACCTAGTTCTCCGATATGTTTACCCCCGGTTATCATGGCCATGCTTCCGACCTCAAAGGGATAACTTTCGGCTACAAGCTGTCCTGGTACCTCTATCTTGAGAACATCTTTTGTCTTGTACAAGTTGGCATCGTCAGAACGTAGATTCCTGCCGTCATGAAGATTATATTGAGTCATACCGTCCTTCAATACGGTCTTATCCTCAACCTTACACAGCTTCCAAGTCTCCTGACCTTTAGCCACTGGGACTAGTCTGACACGTCCATACTGATCGAACACGAATCGATAATGCTCACCCAGATCAGGTATGGATATTACATCCATAAGACCTACAGGGGCCTTGTGATCCGTAACTTCACTCCCATCTACAAGAATCCTGCGATCACCGATTATCCTCCTGGCTTCCCTTGCATTATCGGCGTATCCAAGGATATCTCTGATCAGGACTAACATAGGCACACTTCGATCTTTAGGGTGTGCACCGGCACGTACCTTTGGTGCCCAAAAATACTTTTTGGTAGGGATGCCCCATCTTTTGGTAGGTGCTCCATACCTTTTATTGTGCTTGCTCATTCGTTAGCCTCCTTTTGATAACTCTGAATCTTTTCTTTGCGCCATGGATCTGAAAGGTCCAACTTCCTGATCCTTAAGTTCGAAGGATGTACACCGTAAGGTACCTTAGCTTCATCAGCCTTCTGAACGGTTACATCTTCGATATAAACTTTGTAATGTCGACGATCGACCTCTGCAACTTTATCGACATGGCCTTTGAAGGCACCTCTCATGATCTCGACCTCGTCTCCTTTTTTTACCGGAAGACTTCTAGTACCATACCTTTCCCTGAGTTTATCACTCAAGAGGGAGGACATAACCTTCCTTCTTTTGTGATGGGGGGCGTTTTCGAGCCTTTTTCTCTGTTTTCTAGCCTTTTCACTCATGATTGATCAACCCTATACTATCATCGATGCTGTTGAGCCTATCCTAGGCCATCTCTCTGCAGCTTCACGGGCCACAGGACCTTTGATCTCAGAGCCTTTAGTATCTCCATTCTCGTGGGTAAGTACCACTGCATTATCTTCGAACTGGATCATCGTACCATCAGAACGTCTAAAGGGCTGTTTTTGCCTCACGATAACAGCTCTCGTCAATTCTCTTTTCATCTCTGGAGTACCCTTTATAACTGAAACCACTATCTGGTCACCTACACCCGCTTTGGGGTATCTACGGTGAACTCCATGATAATTTATAACAGAAACGGTTCTCACGATCTTCGCTCCTGTATTATCTATGCACTTCAATTTGCTGCCGACTGGTAATCCTCTCATCTGTTTACCAGCTATTCCCTTCATTCCTGGCCACCCCGCTCCACAACAACGTATGAGATACTCTTACTCAAAGGCCTGCACTCCATTATCCTTACCTTATCTCCTACTTCCACATCCAAACATGGAGGTAGATGGGCTGAATAATGACTTCGCCTTTTTTCATATCTCTCATATTTATTGATCATTTGAAGGTAATCTTTCTTTACCACCGCAGATCCATCCATCTTCTTCGACTCCAGTACACCGGATATTATCTGTCCTCTCACTGGTAACGTCCCATGGAAAGGACAGTTTTTATCCTCGCACTTTCGTTTTGGGGGTGCTACGTCCACCCCAATATCTCTCACTTCATTATCTGACATGATATCATCAACCTAACCTTTTGATCCTATCTTCCGGTCTATATCTCAACCGTTCACCGACGAGCCTATTGAGCTCACCCTGATCATTTATTTCAAAGACATTTCCCTTTTTGGGGATCACTTTCAGGCCATCATCACAGCTTACTTGGATAGTGTTAAGCGTCTCATCCACGATATCTCCATCTATATCGAGAATCTGGGGATGTGAGCTTTCGACCACCGAAACATGGTTACCGATCAACTCGTTCTGATATCTGTTGGCCTTTACACTTTTCATGTTATCTGATCTCCACTGGAAAGCCTTTTGATTCAAGGTAGCTCTTGACCTTATCGATATGGTTGCCTTGAAGTTCTATACGACCATGTTTTGCAGTTCCACCGGCCGCGCATTTTCCTTTTAACTCGCTGGCCAGTTCGTCTATGTCGATATCGCTCTCATCTATCCCATCAACGATCGTAACCTTCTTTCCGTATCTTCTTGTATCGGTGTATAAGATTATCTCTTGTTGCTCTCTGGCGATATCTTCACAGATGCATATTTCTTTGGGCAAACCACAGGTAGTACACACACTTTCAGGCATCAATTTCCTCCTTTTGTTTTCTTTTCTTCATTCATGACTGTCAATATCCTAGCGATATTCTTTCTCAGAGCTTTTATACGCCCCGGACTCTCGGGTGCACCGCCCATGGCGGCTTGACCTCGTTCGTGAAAGAGTTCGTCTCTCATCTCTTTCAGCTTATCTTCTCGCTCTTGGTCACTCATAGCTCTGATCTCTTCCGGTTTAAGCAGAGGCATCTTCTTTCACCTCCTCCTTATCGTCACTTTCAGATCCATCATCATCTTCAACCTCATCTTCAGATCCTTCCGTGTGATCTTCATCGTCCGATGAGGTTTCCTCATCAGCCACGTCTTCCGCGGACTCATCTTCTGTGACCTCTGCTTCCTCGACCACTTCTTCTTCGGACTCATCCTCTGTGACCTCTACTTCCTCGACCACGTCTTCCTCTGACTCATCTTCTGTGACCTCTGCTTCCTCGACCACTTCTTCTTCGGACTCATCCTCTGTGACCTCTACTTTGGGTTCCTTCTCTGGAACCTTGATCACATCTATTTCGTCAGGTAATCTTGCTTTGGGATCCATTATCTGAACCGTAACACCGATGACACCGAGTTTTACCTTGGCAGTGGAGAACCCTTCATGCATCCATTTCTTCTCCTCCTCACCACAATGCTTGATGTGTCCATCCACGAACTTCTCAACCCTATGTCTGGGACCGGTTATCTTTCCTGAAAGTATTATCTGACATCCTCGGGCACCGGACTGCATTATCCTTCTAACAGTGGAGTGTCCAGCTCTTCTGAAATGCCATCCACGCTCCAAGGAGTTTGCTAGTTTAGCGGCCATGATCTGAGGATTGAGTTCAGGGACCTGAACCTCCTGTACCTCGATCTGTGGATTGTCAAAACTGAATTTCTCTTTGACCTGACTAGTAAGCTTTCGAATATTTCTACCTTTTCGTCCTATGACCAATGCAGGACGCTCGATGTGTAATGTGATCCGAGTCCCCATGGGTGTTCGGGATACTTCACAACCTCCGAATCCCGCCCTTTCAGACTTATCTTTTAAAAATTCTTTGAGAAGGACTCGTTCCATCTTTTCTTCTATAAATTTTCTTTCGCTAGCCAAAATCAATCCTCCTTCTTTTCTAAGATCACTTCAACATTAGTCGTATTTCTATTGAACGGAGAACTCCGGCCGAATGCACGAGAACGGTAACCTTTGATCACCTGCCCTCTGTGAGCACTTATGGACAATATCCTCATCTCATCTCCGTCTAGACCTTTATCCTCCGCGTTACTTTGAGCCTCCTCTATGATGTGCTTGATCTTCTTAGCGACTTTGACAGGATACCCTCCAGGTCCAACACCCTTGTTGTGTGCTACCTGTTTTTTGTGCCTCCTGTAAGGTACCGCTCGTTTCTTTTCTATCACATCTTCAAGGATGTTCAGGGCGGCTTCTACATCTTTACCCCTTAGCATGTTACAAACTTCCACAGACTTTTTCGGCGAGATGTGCATCTCCTTGCCCAAGGCCTTGGCGGTTGTTTCCGGATCCGTTTGCATAGTATATCCCATATTTTCTACCTCACTTCAATGGTATATATTTGGACGATCGAGTAGCACCGACACCGGGACCAGAATGCTGTACCCTTCTGCGGGTCAGAGCGAATTCTCCCAGATAGTGGCCTATCATCTCCGGTTCTATCCTCACTTCCTTGAACTCCTTTCCATCGTAAACTGCTATAGTTTTACCGACGAATTGAGGGAGTATTATCATCTCTCGCCTATGGGTCCTGTAAACGTCCTTCTCTTTAGTTTGAATAGTCTCTAGGAAAGTCTTTTCTTCTTGGTTCAGACCTCGATTCAAAGACCTCCTTGCCCTGGCGGGCAGGACTTTCTTCAACTCTTTCAAGGACATCGATTTGAGTTCCTCGAGAGTATGACCTCTGTACTTGAACTCCTTCTTCCTGCGAGTCCTCATCCGCCTTTTTTTCTTAGCCATAAAGATCTACCTCTTTTTCTCCTTAGCTTCCTTCTTTTTCTTCTTGCGAGTCTTCTTGGAAGATATACGTCCTACCTTTCTTCCAGGAGGTGCATTAGATGAAACTGTTGAGGGTACGCCAACATGCTGATGATCACCGCCCCCATGGGGATGGCTCACCGCATTCATCGCTATACCTCGTACCTTGTATGGTTTCTTCGCTTTGGATTTACAAGCATGAACCTTGTTGCCCGCTTTAGCGAACGGTTTATCCTTGTGACCTCCACCGGCGACTATGCCGATGGTGGCTCTAGATCGCGAGTCCACCTTTTTGAAATGGTTGGAGGGTAATCGTAACGTAGTGATCTTCTTTCCATGCGAAACAACCACTGCATAAGTGCCCGGAGCCCGAACTAAACTACCTCCGTCAAGGGGCTCTATCTCAACATTGTGCACATAGGTCCCTACGGGTATCCGCTTCAAAGGCAGTACGTTGCCTCGTTTTGGAGGTGCTTCCGGACCGATCCGTATCTCCTGACCCTCTCTGAGTCCATAATTGGCCAGCATGAAACAAGTTTCACCATTGTCGAACTCTATCTCCGCCAGTGGTGTGGTCCTTCCAGGGGAGTGATGTAATCCGATCACTTCTCCCTTGGTCTCCTGCGATTTGGGATAACCCGGTTGAGCAAGATGTCGGTGACTGGGCGAACGATAAGTAGAGGAACCACGTCCTCTCCTTTGGGGTATGATCCTTTTACCCATCTAGAACACCCCTATCCTCATACCGATCTCCTCTGCAGATTCGTCCTCAGAGAACGTCACGGTGGCTTTCTTACCACGCCTGTCTATACGTGTATTTACCTTGACCACATTTGCTTCGAGGAGTTCCTCTATCGCCTCTTTTATCTGCAATTTGTTGGCTTTTAGATCAACTACGAACTCCAGTTTGTTTTCTTCTTCCATCAAGATCATAGTTTTTTCCGTCACATACGGATGAAGAACAACTTTGTGAGGTGTATCATATTTTACCATGGTTACCAACCTCCTACTTCATTCAATGCACGTACGCTGAAAAGTGTCAATCGCCCTATCTGACCGCCCGGTGCAAGATCATCGATGGTGACTTCGTCCGGGGTACGGACATCCACACCGGGAAGGTTAGAGAATGCTCGGATCCCGTCTGTCTCCTCGGGCAGTACTACCAGTAAACTGCGGGGTTTCTTGTATTTTCGATTTCGCATCTTACCCTTTCCAGCACGCACTTTTTTGCCGGTTTTGGCCCTCTCTACATCCTCCCAAATCCCTAAAGTCTTCAGCAATTCGATGGCTTCTTTTGTCGTTTTAATATTCTCAACTGATTTTTCCAACACGATAGGGAAGGTCAATCCGTTATCTTCTATGCGATGACCTCTTTTGATGACGAACTGCTTCTTTGCAGTCGCCGCTAAAGCCGATCTTCTTGCCTTGGCACGCTCCTTGGCGTTCATCTTCTTTCCCAAGTCCTTCTCGACCTTGGGCGGGTGGGCCCTTCGACCACCAACGTTGTTCGGTGATTCCGCAGCCCTGTTGCCATATTGGGTCAAACGCTGAACCCTGGCTATACCTCTACCTTTCCCAGGATTCGACACAGCATGACGCATACCTGCATTGGGTGAAGGTCCATAGGGCTGGCGCATATTCGATCGCATTGATACCACTGCTCGATGAACGATGTCCGGGCGTATCTCTTCTGAGAAAGCCCGGGGGAGTTCCGTGTCACCTTTTTTCTCGCCCTTCAAGTTGAATATATTGACTTTCATAGATCAGGCCCCCTGTTTGGATTCTGTTGATATGTAAGTAATCTGTGGCTCACTGACTTTGACACCCTTCAATCGTACGGGATCCCTCATGACCACAACACGTTTTGAAGGTCCGGGTACTGAACCGTGTATCAAGACATAGGGGTTGCGTATCTCTCCGTAGTTAACAAATCCCCCACTCGGAGTTACCTCTTCGCCGTTGTCGCCGACCTTGAGAACACGCTTGTTGAATTCGGTCCGCTGGTGGAAGCCCGTCTGACCGGCTTGAGGAACGGTGGGTCTTATATAACCAGGTATGAAAACACCGGTGGTACCCACATTTCTTCTTGATTTACTGTTCTTGTGGGATAAAAGCTTCACACCCCATCTCTTAACATGACCCTGAGTACCCTTCCCTTTGGTTATAGCGGATATGTCCACCATGGCTCCGGTCTTTGCGAATTCATGGTAATCGACCTCCTTACCCAGGACCTTCTTAGCGAAATCTATCCTTTCATCGATAGTCCCCCCTCCGATCCTCAATTCGAGTATGTCCGGAGTCTTCCTAGGTACACCGGAAACCTTCTCGGGGTGGGTCTGAATTATCGCACGGATGTCATCGACTTCAGGTGTATCGATCTTCTTCCACATGTCATCTGTGTTGAAGTTCTTCGGGATGGGGAAGCGCCTTCTAACGTTCTTATCGACATTCTTACCCCAAACCTCTCCCATGGTCTTCAGCCCTTCGTGAGTTTCACTGTAGAATCTGATACCACATACGGTCACAGGGGGTGTTTCGACGACCGTTACCGGCACTCTGACCTCTTGACCCGAGGTCGTGCTGGTCGGGCGATAATCCACTACAAATGCATGTGTCATACCTGCTTTGAACCCTGGAAATCCCTGTAACTTCGGTCCATCCTCTATCTCGGGCCAGGACCTGATCTTTGGAGTCATTGCTGCCGCTCTTTTTCGGGGAGAATACCCCATCGAACCTCTGCGCGGGTGATGTTTTTCTGGCATAATAATACCTCTATCATCTATTGAGTTGCGTTACCGCTAATGGATGAGCTAACTCGTCACAGGCACGTATCAGATGCCAAATCAGATGCTCGTTCCTTCTCCCAACCGTGACGTCTTTTTTCTACTGGGTTCCTCATCGGGATTGCCCATCACGTCTGGTCGAGATGCGATGTAGAACCTCATTAAAGGGGTGGGTTATTTAAATGTAACGGTCGAGAGCGGTGATATCACCAATATGCGCTCAATATATCGTCCAGCTCCTCGATCGTCTTGCGCACGGCCCTGCTCGGTGGGTCTTCGGGGGATGAAAACACCTTATCATCGGGCGTTTCGATGCTTGGGTCGAATGCACCTTTGAGTATTGCCAGCCAACCCTCTATCACCCTTGGACCGTATCCGGACAGCAGCAGCTCCACATGACCGGCGTTGTTTTCCTGGGCGAGTTTTTTCGACACCCGTCCTAGATATTCCAAACCGGTCATATCCAATCCAAGGTCCGTGAGTGTATCACTGTGGTGGGGATCCGAGCCTCCGTTACGGATGATAACGTGAGGGGCGAACTTTTTCACTATGGGTTCCACGACCTTGTCTATGCCGTATGCATGATCCGCGGTATGGGCATCCCTAGGCATAGGTATGTTCACGGTGTAACCTTTACCGGCACCCTTACCGACCTCGTGAACGTATCCCCGTCCGGGATAGAGTGTCGCCGGATCCTGGTGGATGGAGATGAAGAGCACTCTGGGGTCCTGGTAAAATACGTCCATGGTACCGTTACCCTGGTGAGCGTCGGTGTCGAAAACGCATACCTTTTTCCCTTCATCGGCAAGCATCTGTGCACCCACCGCAACATCGTTGAACAGACAGAACCCCTCTCCATAATCCCTACCTGCATGATGCAGGCCACCCAAGTTAACTGCACTCCCACTTTCAGCAGCATCCCTACAGGCTTGGATAGTACCTCCCACTATGTTCATGGCCGCTTTGGGAGCTCCTTTTTTAACCGGTGTATCGGGAGAAACACGACCACCGATCTTTTCCAGCTGTAATACCTTTTTGATATATGTCTCAGAGTGTACAAGGGAAAGATCGTCAAGAGAGGCTTCTACCGCCTTCCGTACTTCGAATACTTCTGTCATCGCTTCCGTGTCGTTCACCAACTCCACGAATCGGGGGAATCTCACAGGATCGAATGGATGCAGTGGGCCGAAGGAGTATTTTCGGTAATATTCATTATAGTATATAGGGATCATCTCTCATCACCTTTTCTTGCTTTCGTTGCCAATATGTGTGCTTGGCGGATGGGTTCCGGGATCTTGTATGTGCAGTTCTCTTTCACGATATCGATGGCCGTTTCATGAGATACTCTATGACCGGCAGAGATGTAGATGGGGTTCTTAGCCCGGGAAGAACTGAGTAATGCGTATCCCTTCACATCGCCTTCAAGGATCACAGGTGACGATATGTTATCATGATCTATGGTCTCCTTCAAAGAACCTAACAGAAGACTCTTGGCCACCCCCATTGTGGGTATATCCATCACCACGCCCAGGTGAGAAGCCAATCCTAACCCCCTGGGATGAAGTGTACCGTTGCCGTCCACCATTACCAGATCCGGCTCACCATATTTTTTTATGAGCTTGACCAGCACCGGAAGTTCGCGATATGAAAGGTAAGACGGGATGTATGGGAACGTGATCTCGTCACAAACCACCGATTCATGGATCTTCTCACCTTCATCCCATACCGTCATTGCACCGTAAGCTCTATCATCACCATAAGATACATCGACGCCACAGATGGTCTCTATCTCGCCGTGAGCATCCTTCGAGACCACGTCCCCTTTCAATTCTACCTGCTCCTCTCTGATATCGATCAGCGGTCGTGGTCCTTGGAATCCCTCAAATAATATCTCCTCGAAGTCATCGACTACGCCATCATGGACATGGACTCCCTCATCCTCAAGTAGTTCTACTTTCTTATCTACACCCATGCCAAAACCGCCTATGCTTCCATCGGACATGACCACTCTATGGCACGGTACCTCGATGGGACGTGGGTTTTGATTCAACATCGTCCCTACAGCCCTGGCGGCTCGTATGTCTCCCAATGCTCTTGCCAGAGCGCCATAGGAGGACACCCGCCCCCTCGGTATCTGCTGCACGAGGCGGTAAAAGTATTCTACGAAAGACCCTTGGATTTCCTTCATCATCGATTCCTATGTAAATCGAAGCTTATACTTTTTTTGCAGTGTGCGGGTTCTGAGAAAACCTTTATTATCATTCTTCACTATCATGATCGGATGCCGCAGAGTATATCGAAAGGTGACTGGATCATGCTCTACAGTCCCGGTAGGATAGAGATGGTGCTGGTGAGTGGTGATACAAAGAAGATACCGGGTCTCGGAGTGATAAATACAGACAGATTCACAGAGAAAAGTTACGGAGATAAGATAAAACTGGGTAGGAACTCCTATTGCATCCTAAAACCTTCGTTAAGGCACGCGCCGGAGGGGATCAAAAGGGGACCCCAGATAGTTCAGCCGTTCATGTGCGAACTCATCGCCCATATGGCAGATATAAGCTGTGGCGATGCAGTGGTCGAAGGCGGTGCTGGCACAGGTATGTTGAGCGCTGCCCTTTTAAGAAGGGTGGGGGAAAACGGTAGATTATATACCTACGAACTGAGAGATGAGTTTCTGAATCTGGCAGAAAGTAACATCACCTCCCTGGGTCTGAGGGGGTCCTGGAGACCTAAGGTAGGTGATATCACCAAAGATGTTGAAGAGGGTAACATCAACGCTTTCATCGTAGATATACCTGATCCATGGGAAGCCATAGATATGGCTGTTGAGGCTCTGACAGGCGGTGGTGCGTTCGTTGCCTACGTACCAACGATGAACCAGCTGGAGTGTGTGTACAACGGATTGGAAGAGCACGTATTCACCGATATCAACTGTCGAGAGATACTGGATAGAGAGATGGTGGTCACACAGGGTGGAGTAAGACCGTCCTTCCAGGGGTTGGGGCATCACGGTTACGCCGTTAGGGGCACTAAATCGATAGATACGCTCTAAGCATGAGCTTTGTTCGTCCTGCTCTCAACTACCGATCCGATTCGCCACCGCCGCGGAAGCGAACACCTTCAGAACGTCTCCGAGTAAGAAGGGGACCGCACCCATCATCAAAAGTCCCCACATGCTTAGGGTACTACCTACAACGAAATGACTCCAGAGGTAAAGGTGCGCCAGACCGAATCCGTAGATCACCACGAAGGTGGCCACGGACATCAGGCTCAACATTTGTGAGAAGTTTTTGGATCGTGAGTGATTGTCCGTCATATAACCGATGAAGAAGGAAGCGGCCACGAACCCTAGGAGGTAACCACCGGTAGCTCCGGTCATTGTACCCATACCTCCGGTCCATCCCGTGAACCAAGGTACGCCTGCGGCCCCTAATCCAACGTAAATGGATGTGCTGAGACCACCCCAGTTCTTTCCTAAAACGACGGCTCCTAAAAGCACAGCAAACGTTTGTCCGGTGATCGGTACAGGAGACCAGGGTATGTAAAACCTTATCTGAGCCGCCAATCCGATCAGACACGCGAAGATAGAAGAAAGTACCAACTTCTGGGTAAAGTCCAATCCGTGCCGCCATTCAATGAGCTTGGGCTTGTCGAATCCGTGTATGTTGATGTTCACTTCCATAGGGATCATCCCTGACATGGGAGAAGGTGGAAGTAAAGGCTAGCGTTATAACATTATCGATTACCAAAGCATAATCGCAACACTTATAACCGTTCTTTTAAATCCGGCAATCAAAAGATACTTAGAGGTAATATCATGAAAACCACCATAGGTCGATTACTGGAGGAAAAGGCTGATGAATATCCTGATAAGGACGCGGTCGTCTTCGAGGGGCGCCGTATATCATACAAGGAACTGAACGAAGAAGCGGACAGGTTGGCTCACTTCTTGATGTCGAGAGGTGTGGGCAAAGGGGATAAAGTTGCTATCTGGCTAACCAATCTCCCAGAATGGATCGTCGCCTGGTTCGCCATACCGAAGATCGGCGCCGTCGTGGTACCGACGGATCCGTGGTACAAGAGCAGTGAGATAGAGTACATGTTCGGAGATTCTGATACCAAAGCTGTGATCACAACGGAGAGGTCCGGTAAATACCGCTTCTTGAACATACTCGAAGAAGTAGCCCCTAAACTCGACGAACTCGATACTATCGTGTTATTGGAAGGAGAGAGTGACAAGATAGACACGATATCCTACCAGGAGGCCATCGATAAAGGAGAGGGTTGGGAAGAAAACGAGGAATATCTCGCTCGAAAGGATGACCTGGATCCTGATGATGTAACATTCATTTTATACACATCGGGCACCACCGGTAAACCGAAGGGCGTTATGCTGACCCATTACCAGATAGTGAAGAACGCCCACGATCAAGGCGAAATACTTCACACCTCTGACGAAGACAAACTGGTGATACCTGTTCCATTCAGCCATTGTTTCGGCAACGTGATGAGCATCACTTTGACCGTGGTGTTCGGTGGAACCATGTTGCCCCTCCTTGAGTTCCATCCTAAGAAAGCCCTGGAGCTGGTGGAAGAAGAAAAAGCCACCATGATCCATGGTGTTCCGACCATGTTCATAAGGGAACTCGAACTTGCCAAACAGGGTGATTACGACACCAGCAGTCTGAGGACCGGTATCATGGCCGGTTCGAGCTGCCCGGTGGAAACCATGAAGTCCGTGATCAACGACCTGGGATGCAACGTATCGATCACATACGGACTCACCGAAGCTTCTCCTGGAGTCACTATGACAAGGTTCGACGACAGCATAGAGGACAGGGTGGAGACCGTAGGACGTGTCATGCCAGATCAGGAGATCAAGGTGGTGGATGATGACGGTAATGAAGTCCCTCACGGAGAGACCGGAGAACTCATGGTCAAGGGATACAACGTGATGGTCGGTTATTACAAAAAACCCGAGGCAACGGCGGAGACCATCGAAGATGGCTGGCTACATTCAGGAGATTTGGCCATCATGGACGAAAGAGGATATGTTAGGATCGTCGGCAGGAAGAAAGACATGGTCATCGTCGGCGGATTCAACGTTTATCCCAGAGAGATCGAAGAATACCTGATCGAACATCCTGAGATACAGGAAGTCGCCGTGGTGGGTGTTCCTGATGAGGACCTAGGAGAGGTTGTCGCTGCTGCGGTAGTTCCTACACAGGATTCCGAACTGAGCGCACAGGATGTTGTTGATTCACTGTACGGAAAGGTGGCTAGTGCAAAGGTACCGAGATACGTTGTAGTGGATTTCGATATACCCGTCTCCGGCAGAGGTAAGGTACAGAAATTCAAACTGAGAGAGATGCTGGCAGAGAAGGTAGAAAAGGGCGAACTAGAGAAGATGGTGCCCACTGAGGTCAAGAAAAAAATGAAGAAGTGAATCTATCACCTACGGCGGTAGGCATCCCACACCTTGTACCATATGAAGCCCACCAAGAAGCCCATCCCTATGTTGGTCAGCAGGGATACTATCGCTGTTACCAGTGTCACAGACCACACATCGGTTTTACTACCGGCCAGACCGAGCTCGAAGGCGATGAATACCAGTAGGGCACCGAGGATGGCCACAGGGAAGAAGGCAAGGGTATCGGGTGAGCCTGAGATCAAAGCCAATGCGATATACACACTGCCAAGTATAAGGTTCGATCCACCGGTGCGTGCACCGAACCTGTACTGTCCCGCAAGACCTCCGGAACCGTGACACATGGGTATTCCACCGAACAGAGGTGATATAACGTTCATCGCACCGACTGACCTAGACAGATCATCCGGATCCACGTCCTGTTTCAACAAGTCGGAAAATAATAGTGATGTAGCTAGTATAGAGTTTCCAGCGGTCAGGAAGAATTGTGGGAGCGATCCCTGGATCAATGAATCCATGAAAGAGTCGGGTATGGGTATGCCAAATGATGGCGTGGACAACAAACCTATCTCCGGTGTACCGTGTACGTACAATCCATAAACGATCCCTATTCCGATCACGAGTAAAGCCGATATGTTCGGTACATTCCACCTTTTATTCAGTATCAGAAAGACCAGGACCACCGATATCCCCAATACGGCCAACCATGGTATGTCGCGTGAATAGTCAAAAGCGGACCGAAGGAATATCAACGCCAACCCCATCTGGATACCTCTAACCACCGATGTAGGTACGGCCTTATTCAACCTCTTCATAAAACCTAGAAAACCGATGGTGAGGAAAACAAGTCCCAGTATGAATCCCGCAAAGAGTATATCACCATAGGTCAGGGCCCCTGCGATGACCAATGCCGCAAGGGCCTTCATCGGTTCCACGGGCATGGGAAGACGATAGTAAAGTCCCGTAGCTATCTGGAATATGCCAAAAAATAGAAGCATGAGTCCTAGATTTGCCTCGGATACCAAGGCGATACCGACTATCAAAGGTATGACGGTGATCGAATCTCCGAAGGCACCGGAGAATTCCTCCAGCGTGAAGCGAAACCTTACACCTCTACTTTGATTCAACGGGATCATACTAAAGTATCGAATGGAGGACCGGGATATATATTTAACCTACAGTATCTTATAACATCGTAAAAATTAATTATGTGTAGGAAATATCAGTATGAGCGATACAGAAAAAGAATAGGAGTGTGGAGAAATACTGGATGAAGGTACGGAACAAGGGAGAAGGTTCGTAGGTCGCGAAAAAGAACTGTCTATACTTAAAAGTGTGATGATGGAAGTCCTCTCCAAGGAAGGTAGATTGGTGCTTATCGAAGGGGAAACCGGCATCGGAAAAACTGCGTTGGCCCAGCGTTTCATGGAGGTATGTAAAAGGAACGGGTTTACGGTTTTGGCCGGTAGATGCAGGCACCACGGCTATTCTCCCTACCAGCCCTTCAAAGAGGCTCTAGAAGGGTTAGATGAGAAAGAAGTGGATGATATCTATAAAGGCGTAGCCGCTTCTTTTGGAAACTCCACTACAACCTCTCATTTCAAGGATTTCGACGTAGGGGATAAGAGAGGGGCATTGTTCCTGGAAATAACCGAGAGATTGATAGGACTATCTAAAGATGAGCCGCTGTTGATATTCTTAGACGACCTACAATGGATAGACATCTCTTCAGCAAAACTACTTCATTTCCTTAAGAGAAATCTTGGCCAAAACAGGATATTTGTCATAGGAGCTTACCGGCTGGAAGATGTATCGACCTTTGACGAAGAGATGCCAATCAAGGATCTCTTTAGATTGCTCGATAGGGAGAGAGACATGGAGATCATCAGTCTCGATAGATTAGGAAAGCAGGGTGTCAGGAACATCATCTGTAACATACTCGATCTCGATAACGTGCCTTCTTCTTTCGTTGATCTGATCTACAAAGAATCGGAAGGAAATCCGTATTATGTTCACGAGATCATGAACTCACTCTTAGATGAAGGACTCATCGACCTTTATTCGTTCAGATGGGATCCAAACATAGATCTATCCAAGATGATCATCCCTAAATCCATAGAATCTATCACTCGCAGAAAGGTTGATCGGTTGGATAGACCGCATAAAACGGTGCTTTCAGCCGCGGCGGTCATGGGTGATGAGTTCGATTTCGAGGTCATCGAAAAAACCCTGGACATGGACATATTTGAACTACTGGACATCCTTGACCAATTGATAGATCGAGGTTTCATAACCGAAGTTTCAGAGGCAGACAAAGAGTTGTACCGGTTCAATCACATACAAACGCGCTCTATCATCTACCGACAGATGGGAAAAACGAGGAGAAGGGTGCTGCATAGGAACATCGCTCGATCTATGGATGAGGTATATTCAAAAGATCCCGATGAACATTACGCTGAGCTCAGCCTTCACTTCTTCAAGGGAGGCTTATGGAAAAAAGCATATGAGTATTCCCTAAAGGCCTCTGACGAGGCCATTTCATCCTTGGCACTGGATGAAGCGATCATGTACTTGGAACGGGCTTCTGAAAGTCTGGATCAGATGAAAGAAAAGGTCGATCTGAACTATAAAAAAGAATTGTACGACAGATTGAGCACCCTTTACATAGATGTGGATCGCTGGGACGAGGCATTGGAAGTGCTGGATCGGATCAAAGAAATAGCCAGTGAAAAAGATCTCGAGATCAGAGCCGATGCCGAATTCAAGATCGCAAGATGCATGAGAGAGATGCAGGATTTTCATACGGCTGAAGAAAAATACACGACTGCGCTGGAGATGTATGGCACCTTAGAAGACGAAGAGGGTATCGCCAGGTGTCATCGAGGATTGGGGCACATGATGTGGAGAAGGGGGAGATTCGGATCTGCGTTGAGTCATTTTCAGAAGGCTGAAGATAAAGCAAGATCTATGGGTAATAATAAGATCCTTGCAACAGTGTACATGGATATAGGTAATACTCTGTGTCAATCCGGGGCTAGTGATGAAGGACTGGATTACTACAAACAAAGCATCTCTATCCTGGAAGATAGTAACCATCATGGCGAACTAGCTCGAGCGTATAACAACATGGGGGACGAATACATGGACCGGGGTGAGATAAAAGAAGCCATCGACCTATTCCAAAATACTATCACCATGGGAGAGAAGGCAGGTAGTTACTTGATCGTGGGATGGGGGAGTTTCAATCTTGGACTCGCTTTGGCAAAGGGAGGAGAAATCAAGAAGGCTCTAGATCGGGTCTCATACGCCGAGAATATCTTGACAAAATTGGACCACTCGGTGGGACTTTCCTCAGCACTCAGGACCAAGGCTACGATTTACAGACTCAATGGGGAGCATCAAAAAGCTCTAGGTTCAGTTGAAAAGGCCATGGAAATACTGGTGAAGATGGACATACCTTTCAATTTAGCTCTCTGCATGCTGGAGAAAGGAAAAATACAGATGGAGCTGGATGATACAAAAAAAGCTGAAGATCTGTTCCGGGAAGCTGAAGCGGTGTTTCGGGATCTGAACACCGTACCGTTGATCTCTGAAGTAGATCGTTTGCTCCAGCGCATCCAAGATGGATCTTGATGAGGGAAAAGTGTTAATATACTTCTTACCAATCCGATAATATGAGATGTCCACGGTGTGGAAGTCTGGTAGATGGGGATGACTGTCCCTACTGCGGATACGGGCTGATATCTCGGTCCGATGGATCGGATGAAGGTGTATCTGATCTTGGAAAGACCATCAGGTCTACATTGATGTGGTTCATGCTAGCTACGTTTATAATATACCTGATATTCACCGTTGCTCTGTTGTTGTCTTCTGCACCCTACGGTTTTTCTCATACTGAAACCGAAAGTGAGGTTTTTTTTATCGTGGTCCTATTCCCCATAGGGCTGATAGAGTTGAGTGGGCTCCCTCTTACCATCTACTTCGCTTTGTTGGTACTCGCCATCCTGATCTCGGTGGGATTTTTGTTCTATCGCAGTTTCGACCTATTTGTGGATGTAGTTGAAAATCTGAAAAGTAAAAAACGTGATGAAGGGGGGCTTCATGAAGATGTGATGGATCACCCTCTTACGAGGTTAGCTCTTTTGTTCAGCGTAATGGTGTTCGTGTCCTATCTCTATTTTATGGCACTCGAACTAGGGGGTGTGACACCAGAAGCACCTGCATTGGAAGAATATTCTTTCGGTCGTATCGTGTTCCTACTGACACAAGCCAGTGTATGGGAGGAGATCGTCGTTAGATTCGCTTACTTCGGGATACCTATGATGATCTATGCATACTTTGAAAAAAGCAAGGGTGCGTGGAAGTATCTTTTCGGGGGTTTCGGTCTAGAGGAAAGACCTGTTGTACCCCTTATCTTGTTTACTTCCTTTATTTTTTCATCGGCCCACCTTGTAGGTTGGGATGTTTTCAAATTTCCCCAGGTGTTCGTAGGGGGTATAATATTCGGTTATCTTTTTGCTAAGGATGGACTGTACTCATGCATAATATTCCATTTTGCATGGGATTATACCTCGGTTTTTACGAGGGTCTCACAAGAAGCTACGGTAACTTTGAGTATATTGATCCTAATATGGATGGGCATCGGAGTCTATTTTACATACTATTATTTAACAGAGATGGTAGGATGGTTCCGAAAACAGAAAAAGAAGGCAGATAAAAAGGAAGATATCCAAGAAGAAAAGGAGTTAAAATTTGGACATGAAATCGGATTCCTTTGTTCTAATTGTAAGAGCTATAAAGCAGAATACGTAGAAGGAAGACTTAAATGTAAAACCTGTGGTAAAGAAACAGATCTTTCTTCGAATGAATCCTTTAGGAGGATAAAACCCATTGAAGCGAAACGTCAATGGCCGCCCATGGAATGAGCCTTAGCCCACTTTTTTAACCTTTAGGATCAGATCCTCAGAAGAGACTTCTTCAGTTCTAGGCCCTCTTCTCTGGGTGGCTGGGGTCTGATATCGAACTCTGACTTTTATATTGTGTGATCCGTCGAAAACAGGTTCCAATTTTACAGCAGATGTTCTTTGCTCATCGACCTGAAGGCTTGGTAGTAATAGCTGTTTTTTATCGGCGAACACGGTGGGAGGGGTGAAAATTTGGAAGTCGATGTTCTTAGCAACCGCCGTACCCTCATTTGATACGGTCACATACAGATGGACCGCCTCGGTCAACTCGATCTCAGATCCATCCAATGCGATGGACAAATCCAGTACTGGTATCCCGTCTATCCTAAAATTTACAGGGGATGTTTTCACTGACGATTCATCATCGTCCGATTTTTTATAGGTGACCTCAAAGGACGGAATTGAATGGTTGCCGGTTTTTTTCGGGACAAAGTAATATTCCCTTTCAACTGTGCTCTTCGCCTCCAATTTTATATCTTCTTCTTTGATCTCCTTACCACCGAGTGTTTCAGGCAATTCAAGATCATACTTGGCTATCGTTTTCGTGTTACCAACATTTCTCATGGCAATATTCAGAACCATCTCCCTTCCGGCTATAAAATCCCCGGATAAGGTGGCTTTAGCCTGTACCTTCGGTTCCTTTGAAACAAAAGCACCGCATCTAAAACAGGTATCTTTCCCTGGGAAGACCGGTGCTCTACAGGTAGAACACCTTTCTATGAATTTATGACAATTTCGACACTGTGCCTCAGTGTCCCAAACGTTGCTTCCACAGTGGGGGCATGGTGAGTATTGTTGTTGATTCATCTTTGTCACCTATATCTACCGTATATCCTTTAGGAGGTACTTGGATTTATCCCCTATCATTCAACCATGACTACAGGGGAAAAAGATAAATGCCTGTGGTTGTTGTTTCCCATGATCATATGGCGGACAGACTCGAGGACGTTAAACCCACCAGGATGGATCTACTCAGGATACGCAAAAGAAAGGTCCTGGCGGAGAACGGACACGAGCTTCTTAGCGAGAAGAAAGATGCACTGATAAACGAGTTCTTTCAGGTGGTCGACAAAAGGAGATCTCTTCGTAAAGAGGTGAATACGCTGTTGAAGGACAGCTATAGATCGTTGATAGAAGCTCAGATGGTCATGGGTAAAGAGGAGATAAAAAGCATCTCCGATGGTGCCGTCCAGATGGAAGGTATAAAGACAGACAAGGGAGCGGTCATGGGAGTAACAGTACCATCATTTAAGATCGATATACCAGAAGACAAATTCTATGGTTATGCTGAAACCTCGGTGAAACTTGATGAAGCCGTCGAAAACTTCCGTAGATCCTTGGAAAAGGCTTTGGAGCTAGCCGAAGTGGAAGGTAAACTCAGCCGGCTGGCAGATGAGATCGAAAAAGCTAAACGTCGTGTCAACGCTCTAGAATACATATACATACCCAAGCTGGAAGCCACCATCACATACATCGAGCGGCAGATCGAAGAAAGAGAGAGGGAAGACTTCTTCAGGCGTAAGAAGATCAAGGCCATAATGGAAAGAAGGGAAGGATGAATCTTGAAAGAACTGTTGAAACGGTACTTCGATACACCGGATAAGAAGGCTAAACTGTACTTGATAATTACTCTCGCACAGATCTGGGCGATAATAGCCATGGTCATAGGATTCATCGTTTTTTTGTACTACCTATTAAAAGGATTGAACGTACTGGTGATCTGATGAAAGCTGATATGTTGGTAATAAATTGTAACGAACTGCACACGCTGAATGGAAATAAGGTTCCACGGGTGGGCCAAGAGATGATGGAGACCGGCTGCATAGAGGATGGAGCTTTGGTGGTGAAAGATGGGATCGTCATCGATTTCGGCAAAACCGAGGATATGGAAAAAGATTACAACGCCTTGAAGGTGATAGATGCTTCGGGAAAAACCGTCATCCCGGGGTTCGTGGATCCTCATACGCACCTTGCATTTTCTGGATCAAGGGAGGACGAGCTGGTGATGAAGATCCAGGGTAAAACATATATGGAGATACTCAACGCAGGAGGTGGGATCCTGCGTACGGTTAAACTCACTCGTGAAGCCTCTAAAGAACAGTTGAAAAAAGAGATGAAAAAAAGGATGGACGTGATGCTTTCTCATGGTACTACCACGGCGGAGGCCAAGAGTGGGTACGGCCTAGATATTAAAACAGAGGTGAAGTGTCTAGAGGCTATAAAAGAGATGGACGAGGAACACCCTATGGACCTAGTACCAACTTATCTAGGTGCACACTCCAAGCCGCCGGAATTCAAAGATACCGGTGAATACATAGATCACTGCTGTGACGAAGTTCTTCCACGGATAGCCGATAGATCACTAGCAGACTTCTGTGACGTTTTCTGTGAGGAGGGGGTATTCGATGCTGAAGATAGTAGAAGACTGTTGATCAGAGCGGCTGAATTGGGTTTGGGCATAAAGGTTCATGCTGATGAGATAAAAAATATCGGATGCAGTACGATGGCTGCTGAACTCGGGGCGGTTTCATGTGAACATCTGGTGAAGAGCAGTGATGTTGATATCGAAGTTATGGCGAAGAAAGGGGTCATCGGTATCCTATTACCGGGAACCCCTTTCATGCTGATGGAAGACGAGTATTCACCTGCAAGGAAGATGATAGATGAAGAGATGCCTGTAGCACTCGCTACAGACCTCAACCCCAACTGTTATACGGAGTCCATGCAGATGATCAATACCCTTGCTTGCCTCCAGATGAAGATGCATCCATTGGAAGCCTTGACCGCATCGACAGTGAACGCCGCAGCAGCGATAAGGAGAGATGTGGGCACTTTGGATAAAGGTAAAAAGGCTGATTTTCTGATCCTGGATATACCAAACATCATGCATCTTCCATACCATTTCGGAGTCAACCTTGTGGATGAAGTTTACAAAGGTGGAGAGAGGGTCTGCTGAGGAAAACTTTATTATCAATGGTATTATTACATATAAATTATGAGATACAAAATCATAGGCAACAACCTACAGGTTGCTGCGTTGGAGATCAGTGGAAATGAGGTCGTATATGGGGAAGCTGGGGCCATGGTTTACATGACAGGTAATATCAATATGACTACGAGGGCTAGAGGTGGATTCATGAAGGGGTTAAAAAGGAAGATGATGGGTGAATCTTTTTTCCTGACCGAATTTACCACCGCCGGAGGTAATGGTGTTGTCGCCTTTGGAGGTAACTGTCCTGGAACCATCCGGCCATTGGTTATTACACCGGAAAAATCATATAACGTCATCAGGGACGGGTTCTTGTGTGCGGAAAATACCGTAGAATTCGATATGGCCACTCAAAGAAAATTGGGGACGGGCATTTTCGGAGGAGAGGGGTTCATCCTACAGAAGATGACAGGTAATGGAACCGTTTTCATCCATGCTCCCGGTGACTTCATAGAGAAAAAACTGGCCCCCGGTCAATCTTTGAAAGTATCGACGGGGCATGCCGTGGCTTGGGAGGATACTGTGTCTTTTGACATACAACGTTCGGGGAATGTGAAAAGTGCCATGTTTTCAGGTGAGGGGATCTTTGTAACCACATTGACCGGTCCAGGAACGGTGATCCTACAGAGTATGACTCTGGGACAACTAGCAAGGAGTCTAACACCCTATCTACCAAGGTCGCAGCAGAGCTCAGGAAGTAGCGGAGTTAATATCAAACTCGGGCGGTAGAATTGAGACGTCTGGAAACGATAATGTTGACCATATTCGTACTAGGACTAGTTGCAGTGTTGATACTGAACTATCCCGACCTGATATCAACGGTGTTGGATAATTTCTATATACTGATGATAATTATTATAATGGGAGTCATCATAATTCCCATATTACTTATCATCTTCGGCATGGGGTATTACAGCGTCACGAAGAAAACGAAGGTCGAAGAGAACACGAGCTATGACCTAGACGATTTCGAGTAACTATTTAATACTCCTACCCTTAATTGACGATAGAAGTTGTCATGAACGATAAAAAGGGGTTTTGGAAAAAGATCGAGGAGCTCAGAGATAAACCGTATGCTGTACCGGTCTATGCTCTGACCGTAGTCGGAGTGTCGCTCCCACTCATATTCAGCCACATGGATATCTGTTTGATGAACATCATAGTGGCCATCGTCGCTATAGTGGTGCCTTACCATCTATACAAAGATAAAGACGTGAAAAAAGTCGTTTATGCAGGCGTGATCGCACTCTTGTTGATAGCCATCATCGGCACGTTGTACCACGTTCACATCTTTTACTCCCAGGAACCGGTCGAATTGGAATCGGAAAATCTAAGTGAGGGTCTCCTAGAACCGATGTACGGAGACAGTGAAACATCCTTCGATGCGTCTGTACGAGTCAGAGACCTGAACATAAACCAGGTCCTAGTTAATTTTACTTTTCAGGGGATAGAAGACCCTATGCTTATGGACGAAATCAGTTATGAGCTTGAAGGACAAGACGGTGTCTACAGTAACAACAGTATAGTGCTTGGAGAGGAAAGGGTCTATAACCATCACTTTTCACTCAACTATACGGAGGGTAACGTGACCGTGTGGGAGGAGACTGACAGTGCCATCGGACCATTGACGATTTCTAGAGGGAACCTTGCTTTTTCCATAATGTTGCTTAGAACGGTGGCACCGTTCATCACGTTCTTCCTGGTAGTTGGTCTGATATGGTGGATGAACAGGATGAAGACCAGCAGATCCGTTGGTAAAGATGAATTTGAGAAAAAAGAAGCCGACCTTGATGATTACTGTGAGAAATGTGGAAATTTCCTCGATGAAGATGGTGAATGTCCAGACTGCGGCGGTAAGGTAAGAACATGTTCTGAATGCGGTGTCGATGTTCCAGAAGATGCCGATATCTGTCAAAATTGTGATTCAAGTGTCGAATGAAGAGCTTTTTGTAAGCAGACTAAACAGGTTCAAGGTATATCTACTGGCATTGATACTGTACACAGCGTTCATTTCTTATATGTCACTAACGCCAAGACCGCCTGGTACCGATGTAGGTCGGGAAACCGTACCTTATTTTACCTACCTATCACATCTACTCATGTATCTTTTCCTTTCTATCGGAATATATCTAACCTCAAAAGAAAAGATCGGCCACATGAGTTCACTTCCGATGTTCAGTGCCGTAGGATCTTTCATCTATGGTTTCATGATCGAAGTCTTCCAATTTTTCATCCCTGGAAGATCTTTTTCAACATTGGATCTATTTTTTAATGGACTGGGGTGTTTATTATTTCTGATTTTACTGAACATTTTTGGTAAAAAATTGAATATTTAGGCATATACCTTCCTCAGACATATTTGGAACAGTTTCCTCCGATATCCGAGTGTTCAACTCTGAGCTTAGCACGGTTTTGATCCGCGATCTGATTTATCATGTAGTATCTTGCACCTCCTAAACTGGAAGTGGATCCATCATACATCTCTCCGGTCAGTACCCTCTTTATCGGTTTAGACCACATCCAACGTAGTTTTTTATGATTATCCAAGCTTCCCTTCGTTTTCTTCCACATATATCTATATACTATTACGATTATAGATGATCGGCTTGATGAGGATCAAAACTATCGTCATCTCTTTTCAAAAAATTAGTCGCTTGTTCTAGTAGCTGAGGCTCATCGTCCACGAACAATATCTTGATCTCATTCATCTCGACCAATCCGGTAAGGAAAAACATCTATAATGATATAACTAGTTTGAGGTAGTTTACTTATTTCTTGAACCATCATCTCTCATCAATCTTACATCGAACCGAGCCCCACCCATCTCGGAATCTCTTATCTCTATACTACCCCCATATTTCTCGATCACCTTTTCAGCTAAAAACAACCCTAGACCGCTGCCTTTACCACTATCCGTGGTGTAACCCTTGTTAAATATCCTCCCTTTCTTGCTGTCGGGTATCCCCTTGCCGTCGTCCTCTATCCGACAAACCATCCCGTCATCTACCTTTTCGACGGATATCTGGATCCGGTTACACCCCGAATGCTGGATCGAGTTGTTTATTATGTTCGTCAACACTTCATGAAGAAGAGGTCCTCCTATCACATATATATCGTCATCGACATATCTCAATCTTAGATCGATCCCCTCTCGATCCACATGGTCAGTTATAGAATCAACGACCGTCGCTACGATGGGAGTTATCTTAACCGGTCTGATCTCTTCGATCTGGGCTCTCCTGAGCATGCCTACCTTATCGATCAGTTCGATACTGCCCTCCACACCTTTTTCAGCATTCTGAACAAAATATTCCATCTCTTCAGATAGTTCGGAAGTTTCTTCGAGCAGCTGCAGGTATCCCTGTATCACCTGTATCTTATTCTTCACATCGTGTCTGAGTAAAGTATGTAGGAATTCCTCTCGCTTCTCCGCCTCTTTCTTGTCGCTTATGTCTTCTGCGAAACATATGAACCTATCTTCTGTAATTCTTGTGGCAGAGATGCTCCAATACCCGGAGGATGCATCCTTTCTGATGAAGGGCAGTTCAACATGGATCTCTCCCTTCTCCACTAACCGAGATAAATATTTTAATACTTTATCATAGGCATCCAGTTCTACCATATCTACCATGTTCATCGATAGAAGTTCTTCGTCCGAATAACCGGTTATCTTGACCGCCGCTTCGTTGACTTCCAAAAAACTACCTTCACTATCCATCACCAAAACACCATGTGGTGCATTGTGTATGTAGCTGCCTAATCTTTCTTCACTCTTTTTTAGTTCTTCCCGAACCCTCAATCGAGTGATGGCTTCTGAGATCATGGCTATGAACAGCTCGGCTAGTTCAAGATCAGTCTCGCTGTAATAAGCTGGAGTATAAGATAGAGCTTGGAAAACACCATGCTCCTTGATGGGGATGCTCATGGCGGACCTGAAGCGTTCATCCGTGGGCTTCGCCCTTTCAACGCCCTTTAAATCTTTCATAAGATAAGATTCCTGGGATTGATAAGTCATGCCAGCTACGCCTTCATCATCCATCATACCATGCACGTCTACAAGGTCCTCTTCGGAACTTGCCCTGATCATCAAATAATCCTCTTCATGGATGATAACACTGCATACATCAAAACCAAGGATCTCCCGTGCCTCTTCAACTGTCAGCTCGTAGAGTTCTCTTAACGTGTTCACCTGCTCGATACGGGGGGCAGCAGCATACAATCTACGTATCTTATCTTCACCCTCACGAAGTTTTTTTTCGGAGAAGAACTTGTCTCTAGCAAAACTAAGATCTCCACAGACTTCTTTTAAAAGGTCCTCTTCCTCCTCGGTTATCTCTCTATCACTCGGTAAACAAATCATCATTAGCCCTTTGATATCGTCTCCTTTGATAAAAGGTACTAAAACAGAACTATGATCCTCTTCATGCATACATAGATCACAATCTCCACACTGTTCGTAAACACTTTCTATCGTCAGTGATTCGTTTGAATCCATGACCTCTTTCATGCATGAAGAGATTTCTTCATACACCGATGCTCGATCAAAAAGTTTGTTTTTATGACCGCCACTGTGAGCGACCGGCCGCAGGTTTCCACGATCATCCATTACAAAAATGGATACATCTTGGTAACCCCTTGATTCCGATAAAGTATCACAGGTTTTTTGCATCACTTCATCCAGGTCAGATCCTTTAACTATTATCTGATTTACATCACGGATGGCATCCCTCAGAGAACGCATCTCTTCAGCACGCTCTTCCGCCTTCTTTCTATCGGATATGTCCTTCACAAATGCAAATTCGAGTTCTCTACCGTGGTGGACGATATGATTACTTATGATCTCTACAGGGAATATTTCACCATCCTTACGTTGATTCACCGATTCTTTCTTGATAGAACCTTCCATTTTAAGATCATCCCAGAACCCCTCTCTTTCGTCAGGAAAGAATTCGGGATCTATATCCCAAATATGCATCCGTTGAAGTTCGTTCTGAGTGTAACCGAGCATCTCCGTTACCGCTTCGTTGGTATAGACAAAACGTCCTTCGGGATCCACCCAGAAAACACCTATCGATGCATTATCGACTGAATGTTTGGTGAGTTCCAATTCCCTTTCTATCTTTCTTTTACCTAGTAGTACTGAGATCTGTTGAACCATAGTTTCTATTGTATGTTTATTTTCGATCTCACTTCCATCGATGGTAATAATATAGATACCGCCGTACAATCGGTCGTCGTTTGAAATATCGATAAAAAACACTTTGTCGATATCCGATCCTCCCATTTGATCACATATCTTCTCATTGAATATCCCGCTGACCACCTGAGAGAAATTCCCCTCGATCTCGACTAGTTCGCTGTCGAGCGAATGCCTTCGCAGGACGATCTTGAGATCTTGTAATCCTTCCTCAACGCTGGACGTTGGTTCTCCGAATCCGGCTATGCCCTTTATCTTCACCGTGTGTGGACCGTCATCCGACAACGATACTATCACTGGATTTTTTCCGTTGATCTCGTATATTTTATCTGCTAGATATTGGCAGATTTCACCACGTTCGTCAAGTTTGCCTACAGTAAATATCGCCTCATTTATATGTTTTAATTCGTCTATGCCCCTTTCTTTCCTCTCTTCTTCCCTCCTCTTATCCGTGATATCCCGTGAGATCCCAAAAACATCCTGTATCTCCCCTCTCCTCCCTCTCAATGGAAAGATCACGTTCTCGATAGTCCTTACCTCTCCGTCTCCACGCTCTATTTCCACTTCTATTTCTCCATTTATCAAGTCGTCTAGGGCTATACCTTTCAATCTTTTTCTGAATTCCTCTGTCAACAGTTCACGTGAGTCCGAGCCGATCAAATCATCCCTGGTGTATCCATGGATATCTGCAAAGGCCTGATTTACATACTTTATCCCTCCAGAGGTATCTCTTATGTAGAAACCCTCTTGAGATCTCTCAAATATCTGTATCAACAGTTTGTTTTTCCTACTGAGTGACTTCTCCGCATTATACCGTTCGAATTCCTGTCTGATCTCACTTGCTAAGACACCATACTGTGATCGCGGATCCCCACCTTTTTGGATGTAACGATCCGCTCCCAGGTTCAGTGCTTCCATAGCGACTTCTTCCCTACCCCTACCTGTGAATATGATAAAGGGGATGTCCTCTCTACGCTGCTTTCTTAGGATCTTTAAGAACTCCAGCCCGGTCATTTCAGGCATCTGATAGTCTGAAACGATCACGTCGAAATCATCATTTTCCAACAACTCTAAAGCATCCTTGACGTTAGTGGTTGTAACTACTCTGAAATCGTCATCCTCTCTCTCCAAGAATACCTTTGATTGGTCGAGAAGACCGGGTTCATCGTCCACGAACAGAATATTTATTCCTTCCATGACCGCCCAACTTGGTTACTCAGTGGAAGATAGTGATTAATAGTTTTGGTCTATTTATCTACAGCTCATGGTCGTAGAGTGCCGAAGAATACCTGCCATGCTAGTGCTGATTTCGCAACCAGGCTGAGGACTACATACATCCTCTCTCCGTAAAGATAGTCCTTCCACTTCCCGATTTTTTTGTATTGAAGGTACATGTTCACTGCGAACAGATTGAAGAATACCAATAATGAGAAATAGATCGCTATAACAAAGTTAGGTACATCCCCCGCCCCTGCTATTATAGAGCCTCCAAAGTATATACCTATCACGACCCATGGAGCAGCTCCGGCTATACAGCCGATCACGTAAGAGGTCCAATCCGTCTCATCGGTGAGCTGATTGTGTTTCTCCATCAAAAGCCCAGTCAGGTTCATCACGGCTACCAAAACGAACAATGCGATCAAGAGTGCGATATCGTAGATCCCAGTCAACATGGCGATGATCACTATCATCACAGACGCACTTATCGAATACTCATACCAGCGATACGGGTTGATGTGCTTTTTAAGGTGATTTTTGTACCTCTCAAAGAGAACTGTGGATATAAGAAAATGCGCCGCTGCGGAGATGAATAAAAACAAGGCGACCAAAGGTGCCAATTGGATCTCGACGAGAGTTTCCGTAACCGGTACGAGTTCTCGTGCCACTTCATCGAACTCCAACCATCTAGCTTCTATAGTCCATGGAGCATCTCTACTCAGAGCTACCATCAGTAGAGCTTGTAGAAAGTGTAAAACACCCATGGCTAAGTTGAACGACTTCAATCTACCATAAACATCCTTATCTGCGGCCACCATATTCACCTAGATTGTATATGTCTCAGGTAGGATATATATCTTTCTAGATGAAGATTCAGCGGAGGCGGTCGAGTCTTCTTCGACTCTCGTAGGGTTTGATAAAACACCTGTGATCCTCTTCTGGCATGGGGTCGAAGTCATCACGATCTACCATGCGACTTTCCAATTTGTCACATATGTATTCGTCGCATCGTGCACAGTTATCATAACCTTTTTTCAATACACAAATCCTTACTGGGCATGTATCATCTATCAACCGGGGTTCTTCCTCTTCAGGAGTCAAACAACCGTCACAACATATATCTTCAGGAGGTATCCTAAAACCAAAGTACTTGAACCAGCCATCGCTTATCTTTATTCTATCCTCGTTACTATTGATATTCTCCTTATAAGCGAGGCACAGGTCGCATCGGTATCCACATCGGGTTAATATTGCCTCCTTACCAGATCCGCTCATGGAGGTAAATGCACGGTTTGGTATTTAAAAATACTATGATCAAGCGAATCGCTTATCCGATCTTTTATCGACAACGTTTTTCGATCTACCATCGAGCCATCCTATCTCACAATCATCCCTTTTATCGAACTCGGGAACATAGGGCTTTATATCCAGCAGGGGCGTTCCGTCCAATACATCCACATCCTGGATATAGATCGTGTTCTCACGCACCTCGATAACCCGCACTATTGATAGGCCGATGGAGTTCGGTCTTTTCGGAGCACGGGTCGAAAACAGACCTCTCGTTTCATCATCCAGAAATGGCTTAACCGAGAGAGAATAACCTTCGGATCGATGAAAATGATAGAGTAAAATGATATAGGAGAAGCCGTCAAGGTCCTTCAAACCCTCTTTGAACTCGGGATCAACCTCGATACTTCCCTTAACACCTCTAGCACCTGTCGGCTGTATAGGCATACCTTCCAGGTCTTTAAAGGGCGAGCGTATAGTTCCTATCTGATGGTATTCGATGCTCATCAGATACCGTAGTGTGTGATGATATAAAAAAGGTTAGATTAGGATCGGACTGCGGTGAATATCAGTAAAGGTTTTTAATGTTGATTTCATAGTATAAAACATGGAACTCAAAAGTGTGAAGGTAGAGAAGGACGAGGAGATGAACGTGATACTGGGACAGAGTCACTTCATCAAGACCGTTGAGGACGTTTACGAAGTGCTGGTTTCCACCGTACCGGGTATAAAGTTCGGAATAGCTTTCTGCGAGGCTTCCGGTGACAGACTCGTTAGATATGACGGGACGGACGAGAGGTGTGAAGAGTTGGCGGTGAAAAATGCCAGAAAGATCAATGCCGGACATTTCTTCATCATCATCCTGGATGGTACATTTCCCATACACGTGCTTCCCCGCTTAAAAGATGTGCAGGAGATATGCCGAATATACTGTGCAACTGCCAATCCTCTAGATGTGATCATCGCTGAGAACGACTCCGGTAGAGGTATATTGGGCGTCATAGATGGCAGTCCCACTGTCGGTGTTGAAGAAGAAAAAGATAAAGAATGGAGAAGAAAGTTCCTCAGAGATATCGGCTATAAACGTTAAGCTCCGAACTTTTCCGCCTTCTTGGCAAGATCGAGAAGAACGTTCAACAGATCGGTCCCCTTTATCCTACCCAATCCACCTTTGGCGCATGAGCGTTCGCCGTAGGAATCAACATCATCGACCCTGACCTCTTCGCCGCATATGGTCAACGGTAGAGGATCACCGCTGTGGTTCTTGACGGTAACAGGGGTGGAATGATCTCCCGTGATGGCAATATAAGTGTCATCTATCTGGTCCAGTATTGGTAAAGCTCCGTCGATCCGTTGGATGAAATCGATTTTCTGTTGATGGTCCCCATCATGTCCGGGTAGATCAGGTCCCTTTATGTTGACCAACATGAGATCGTGATCATCGATGTTATCGATTATCGCTTCCATTATCGCTCCTATATCCGTGTCCAGACCGCCTGTAGCACCTTCTACCTGGATAACCTCCATCTCTGCCAGTTCACAAACACCCCGCACGAGGGGGATACCGGCGATAGCGGCACTGTTGATACCCTTGAGCTCCTTCAAAGGTTTCAGATCGGGGACGGAGCCCGCACCCCTTGGAAGGATGATGTTTGCAGGAGGTAGACCGTTTTCCTCCCGCTTTGAATTGACGGGATGTTCTGAAAGTACATCTACGCTCATCTCGGCGAACTTGTTAATCAGCCCAGCGGTCCTTTGGCTGGCTTCATCTCCTTCAACAGCTTCGGATCTCAGGATCGGAAGACCCTCTTCATGGGGATCTACATCGGATACATAAGGTCCTAAAGTTGGGTCCTTCAGTAGAAGAACAGCTCTGTGCTCTACACTCTCTATGAATTCAAAATCAACGTCGAACTCCATACCTCTTATGGCATCGGCTAGTTCATCTGTACCCTGCTTTATCCTCCCAGCTCTCCTGTCGACCACCTTACCATCTTTTAATGTAGCGAAGTTGCACCTGAAAGCCACCTCACCCGGTCGCAGTTCCATACCTATACCGGCGGCCTCAAAGGGACCTCTGCCGGTGTAAACCTCATAAGGATCATAACCCAGTAACGCCAGATGTCCCGTATCACTCCCCGGTATGACACCAGGCTTGATTGTATCCATGATACCGTTGACACCTTTCTTTGCTAAACTGTCTAAATTCGGTGTTCTTGCAGCCTCCAATGGAGTTCTGCCATGGAGTTCGACCACCGGCCTATCGCCTATCCCGTCTAATATCAACATCACTATCCTATCAGCCATATCAATACACCACTCAGTATCACAGTCAAAGATATAGATATTATGTTAACAGCGGACTTGCCTATTATCTTTTTCCGTTCCAATGTTGCACCTAATATGCTGTCGAATTGACAGCTAACAAATCCGAGTACTATCCCTAAAACAAGCCACGTGGTGGGAAATATCTGTCCCTCGAATAAGTAAAAAAGAACATAAGCCACGACGAACGTATAAAACGATCCCCCTAAAGCCCACAGTTGGCCGTAGGCCGATACACCCCCGTCGGTACCTGGAGTTACCCTTTTCATGTTTGTTATCAGATAAGCCTTTTTTGAAAGAACGCCCATCTCGGAGGCGAGTGTGTCCGAGGCGGCGCTGGCCACCGCGGTGACGAATAAAAATACAGCCACCGACCTACCGAGTACACCGATCCCAAGTAAACCGAATGATTGTTCCGCACCGTGCATCAGTGCAACGATGGTGGGGACGAGGCCGTTGGCCAGTACGTTCAAGACCCCTCTTTCGCCCTTTTTACCCTCCTGCAGCCCCCTTTCTTTCTTGTATTTGAATTTGTATTTTGTAGCTAAAAAAGAACTCGCTAGGAATATCAAAAGTAATAATATCCAGAGAATACCTCCCTGGAAACCCAATATCATACTCACCACCAAAGCCATGGCTGAACCTCCGAGGTTAAGAAGGCCGAAGATATAGGCCACAGAGGAAAGTATAATACATATTACCATTATCAAAACCAATTCTAGAAACCACATTTTCACCAACAGTCGATGCGGAGAATATAAATTTTATCCCTGCGATTACACCCTATGAAAGATAGTCATCCAGTCGGGGACCTTTTCGACTCCATCGCTGAACACTTCGATAGAACTAGAAATTACCCTTGGAAAGAGGTCGTGGAATTCGTATCAGGACTGGAGGGGAAAGCGCTGGACCTTGGCTGTGGTAACGGAAGACACTGTGTGGTTATGGTCGAACGGGAAATGGACGTTATCGGGCTGGATGCATCGATGGAGTTGCTGAAGATAGCGAGGGAGAATTGCCCGGATGGGAGATTCGTCAGGGCAGATGTTAGAAAACTCCCATTCCGGGAGGACCGCTTCGACGTTATAACGTACATCGCCTCCATCCACCATCTAAAAAAAGGGCGTGTGGAGAGTTTGAGGGAGTGTAAAAGGGTTTTGAAGGAAGGGGGTGAACTATTGGTTTCGAGCTGGTCTAGAGAATCGGATAGGTGGGATCTTCCAGATAAGCAGAGAGATGTTATGGTCCCATGGACTAGAGATGATGGTAAGGTATTCCAAAGGTACTACCATCTTTACACACTGGAAGAGCTGGAGTATGATGTAAAAAAGGCTGGTATGAAGGTTGAAGACCGCTTTTTATCCAATGATAACAACTACGTCCGAGCTGTAAAGATATGACCGGACGAAGGGATAAAACCTTATATACCCTCTCGGGTTAGGTTCTCCGCCGGGTCTAACCGGGGCGTTCGGCGTGCCCTTATACACCGAAAGCGTCGATATGCGGGGGTGACCGCCGGGGACGGCGTAATCATCCCGTTCATGAGCCAAAACCTAACTATGAGACCTCGTCCTTCGGGATCGGAGGTGTTATCGGGGACAACCGGAGGGTTGTTTCCCTTTAGCTTCACCACGGATAACGGGCCAGGTCCGGAAGGGAGCAGTCCTACCGTGGACTACCGATGCTCGATGGGTAGCGGGGTCGAGAAGGGTTTTGGGGTCCTCATGAGCGTGATGAGCGCCAACCTCGGTGACCCGGCTTTTTTCAATCACTTCTTGAGCAGATCAACACACCAGCCAACGTGATGGCTGCACCGACAACCGTCATGTATGGGGGTACCTCGTTCAGGATTATGAAGGCCAGTAGTGTTGCTCCCACGGGTTCGGCCAATAGGCTTACCGAAACCATGCGTGCTCGGACGAACTTTAGAGCCCAATTATAAAGTGTATGACCGAATATAGTGGGGACCACTGCCAGTGACAGAAAAAGCAGGTATTCTCTACGAGGGTGGATCGTTATCCCATCACCGAAAAATATCATCAAAACACCTAGAACCAAAGAAGCTATACCGTAAACCACGAAAGAGTATGTGGCTGTGGACATCGTCCTCCGCATCTGTCGTCCCCGGATGATATAGCCCGCAAAGGCGAGCATGCCCACTATCGCTAGTAGGTCACCGAAAAGCGACCAACGCTCGACTCGATAATTTGAAAGAGCCATGACAGCGATACCGAATATAGAAAGTAGGATCGCTAGATATGCTTTTTTATCTGACTTCTCACCTAGATACCATCCTGACACCCAAGTCACTACTAGTGGATGTGATGTCACCAGAACTACAGAGGATACTACGGAGGTATAAAATAACGATGAGATCCATGATGCAAAATGTACTGCTAGGAATATGCCCGTGAAGATCAATACACCCCACTCATAACGGGTGATAGTTCTGATCTCCTCGGAATTAAAGTAGATAAATGGTGATAGTATCAAAGTGGCGAAGAACATACGATAAAAAGCAATGGTGAAGGGATGCGAACCGGAAAGCCGAATAAGAACCGCTGCGAAAGACACCGCGATCATCGCTACGGGTATAGCGGCTTTAGAAGCTTTTTGAACCGTGTATTTTATGGAAGACATCCAAGGGTAGATTGAACATACCTAGATGAATATTTTCCTCGCTAAAACTACAAAATGTTAAAATACGATGTTCGAGTTATATTTACCATTGAGGACCCGATTGCCGTAAGGGGTATATAGGATTCAGGTATAAGGGATGATAACACCTTGATTCGTTGTATCATATACGAAGAAGTGATAAAAATGATATATGTCGTACTCTCACCGCCAAAAAACCAGTACAAAATAGTCCAAAATGGAGGTTTATATCGATGACAGATAAGGTAAAGATCATGATCGTTGACGATAATCCAGACGATCGCTCTCTTGCGATAAGAGAACTGCGAAGAAATTTCAGGGACATAGAGATCATAGAGATCATCGATGCCGATGAGTTGGACGAAGCAATGGATGAGGGTGAATTCGATATAGTGATCACAGATTACCATATAAGATGGACCGATGGATTGAAGGTTTTAAGAAGGGTTAAAGAACGTAAACCTGACTGCCCTGTGATCATGTTCACGGGCACAGGGAACGAAGAGGTGGCTGTTCAGGCGATGAAATCCGGCCTTGAAGACTACGTAGTCAAATCCCCCAAGCATTTCGTGAGACTTTCGGCATCAGTACACTCCGCACTTCAGGATATCAAAGAGCGAAGGGCGAAGAAAGAATTGGAGGATCTATACACCCGTCTTTTCGAAAGAGTTCCACTTGCGTTATATTCGGTCGATACTCATGGAAGGATACTCGCTGCAAACACTGCGATGTTAGACCTCCTAGGGATTGATTCGAAGGATGAATTGAACGAATACAGGGCACAGGATTTTCATATAAAGGATGAAAAAAGGGATGAAGAAATATCTATATTGGATGAAAGGGGTTTGTTGAAAGGTTATGAGCTTCATCTAAAAAGAGTAGATGGAGAGGATATATGGGTGAAGGATTATGCCTATGTGATCAGAGATGAAAAAGGTGAGATCAAATACATAGAAGGTAGCTTGGAAGATATCACAGCTATAAAAAAAGCACATCTAGAATTGAAGGAACAGAGGGATAAGATCGAACGACTTCATGAAGTGGCTCTGAAGATCTTGGACTGTACGGAGAAGCAGGAGGTCTATGAAACAACCATAGAAGCGGCTAAGAACATACTTGGATTCAGCGCCTGTACCATACATGAGGTCGAAGACGACGAATTCGTGGTCAGGGCTACCCAAGACGGAGCTTTGGAGATAGGTAGTAGAAATCCCATCGAGGGTGTAGCTGGAAAAAGTTACAGGGAGCAGCGTTCGATATTGTTGAAAGATATATCTGAAGTTGACGATGCAAAGCCCGCCGATAAAGAATACCGTTCTGGGATATCTATACCTATCGGGGAAAAAGGTGTTTTCTTGAACATATCTACGGAAGCTGACGAATTCGACGAAGACGATCTGAAGATGGGAGAGATACTCGTTTCACACATGACCGACGCTTTGAGACGCATAGACTTCACCGATAGGATGAAGGAGAACGAAGAAAAACTTGAACAGCTGCATCGTGCAGCATCGAAGATGGAGACGATCATGTACGAAGATGAACTATACGACATCAGCTTAGAGCTAGCTTCAGATGTGCTTGACTTCCAATGGTGCACCATACACATCATCGAAGACGGGGATCTTATAGTTAAAGCTACCACACACCTTGGAACCGAAGTCGGAACTCATCTATCATTGGACGAAGGGATATACGGTAAAACATGCATGGAGAAGCGAACATTCATAGTAGATGACGTTACACAACACGAAGACGCAAAACCGTCCAGTCCGGAATTGAGATCGGTAATAAGTGTACCTCTAGGTGAGTTCGGTGATCTTCAAGTACTATCGGATGAGGCGGGTCATTTCAATGAAACCGATAAAAAATTCGCCGAGTTACTCGCCAACCACATAACAGAGGCACTCCAGAGGATCAAGAAAAATAAGCAATTAAAGAAGAGCGAGGAAAGGTATCGCCTTATAACTGAAAATTCATACGACCTTATCGCCATGGTAGGATACGACGGGAAGTTAACTTACGCGAATAAGGCATTTCAACGTGTTCTAGGGTATGATAATGAAGAGTTGATCGGTGAATACATTTTTGATATGCTTCACCCTGAAGATAAAGAAGGGGTTGAGGATATATTCTACCAAACCCTCGAGAAAGGGATACCACACGGGGTGGCACAATTCAAACTTAAAGATGACGATGGAAATTACCGATGGTTCGAAGCCGTGGGAAGAGGTGTAGAGGGCGAAGATCTGGTGATGGTGGTTTCCAGAGATATCGATAAAAGAAAGAAGGCTGAAATCAAAGCGATGGAAGGAAAGAAGGTGATAGAAAAACTGCATGAAACCGCTTCGAAGATGATGAACTCTAGCAATGAAGACGATATCTACAAACTCACCATAGAAGCAGCATCCAATATCCTTGATTTTGATGTTTGTACGATAGCCATCGAAGAGGATGATCACCTATTGATAAAGGAAACAACTGGCGAGGTCTATAGAGAGGGGATCATTTTAGATAAGGGTGTAGGGATTATCGGAAAGACCTACAACCAAAAAAAGGCCTTCATCATAGATAGAGTAGATGAGCTAGACGAAGCGAGACCGTATAATGAGGAATACAGATCTGCATTGAGTGTACCATTTGGGGATATAGGGGTTTTCCAGTCCATCTCTTACACGGAGTCCGATTTCGACGAACACGATCTTGAGAGAGCCGAGATCCTGATCACACACGCATATGATGTGATCAAACGTATCCGCTATGAAAAAGAACTTGGAGAAAATCAAAAAAGATACAAGAGTATCTTTGAAAATACGGGCACCGCTATGGTGATACTCGATCCGGAAATGGAAATCAAGATGTGTAATTTAGAGGCGCAGAATCTATTGGGGTATGATCCGGAGGAGATGACGGATAAAAATCTAGCAGATTTTGTATTGGATAAGAAAGAATTGGAAGATCTGTTTGAGATACTCTTCGATGCAGAATATAACGGACAACATAGAGGGTTCTTAAGCATATGTAATCGTTATGATGATGTGAAAGATATATTTCTGGTGTCTTCAGTATTACCGGACTATGACAGAATACTAGTATCTATGCTGGATGTGACTCAACAGGTCGATAACATGAAAAACCTAGAACAATCTCAAGAGTTATTTAGAGTGGCGTTCGAGGGGGCTCCGATCAGTATGCTGCTTGTGGATGAAGGGGGTATCATATTGGAAGCGAACGAGGCCATGTTGGAATTGGTCGGTATTCCTGAAGACGAGTTATTATCGATGAACCTAGAGGATTTGATCTCAAGCGGTGAAAGTATCAAAGAGATGCTATTAGATGAAGGGAAGGAAAAGATATCAAAAAAGATCTCGTTGAAGAACAAGGATGACGAAGAGATAATATGCTCGCTCACGGCGATGACTGTTAAGCAGGAAGGGCAGGTAGACTGTATGCTAATCTATCTAAAAGAAAGTTAGGAGTTTGAGAACCGATGGATGAAGAGGGATTCATAGATAGAAATGAGGAATGTCGGATCCTCGAAAACATGGTGGAAGAGCTTGATAAAGGCAAGGGGGGTGCCGTGGTTATAACCGGAGAGGCGGGCATGGGTAAATCAACTTTGATCGAGTGGGTGATCGATAAAGCGGGAGAAAGAGGATACGATTCTTTTCAAGGCTCTTGTATCTCAAGGAACGGACTGGAGTATTATGCGTTCAAAGAGGCTTTTGAGGATATCGCATCACCAAACGAATCCATACCATCACTACCTCTTGGGATATCCATATTCTCAGACGGTAGGTCCGAGGAGGAGATCCCTTTGTTCGACTCGGAGAGGCAAAACACATTGAGAGAATCTTTCGAAGCGATCTCCAGCATGGCTTTGGAAACACCCATGATCATCATAATCGAGGAGTTGCATTGGGCGGATAAATCTACACTTTTGGCATTTAGATACCTATCGGAGCACTCTAGAGATCATCCTATCATGCTGATAGCCTCGTATAGATCCGACGAAGCCGTAGGCTATCATCTTTTGGATGAAACTATCCACCATCTAAAGCAGAAAGGGATATGTAAAGAAATAGATCTGACTTCCTTCGATGTAGATGATACAAAAGATGCGTTGCATAGTTTGCTCGGGGAGGAGCCACCATATTGGTTCGCCCGAGGATTACAATCTAAAACCGATGGGAACCCTCTATTTATAACAGAGACCATAAAATCTATGCGATCCAAGGGAATACTGATACCTGAAGAGGGGGTTTATCCGGACATAGGATCATATCTCGATTGGCCGTCCACTGTTAAGTATATCGTGGAAAGGAAAATGGTCAAGCTGGATAAGAAAACAAAAAATCTACTAAAATACGCTAGCATACTCGGACCGTCCTTCCCATACAATCTATTGTCGGACTTCGTAGATATGGATGAGATGGAGATGTTGGATTACCTCGATACAGCGATCGAACATGGGATATTAGAGGAGATGATCAGTACGGAGGGATATCGTTTTACCCAACAGGCAGTAAGAGACGTTCTCTACGAATCTCAATTCAAAGGAAAGAAAAGACTGCTTCATAAAAGAGCGGCAGAGTCCATCGAGAACATATACTATGGGGATGAGACACCTTATGGTCGACTTGGTGAACATTACGAGAACGCAAAGATTTACGATAGATCATATGAGAATTACGTCAAAGCTGCGGAAACCGCTGAAGATAACGATGAAAAAATAAGATTTTACAAAGCAGCTTTGAATGTTTCAAATAATACATCTATGGATGCTGAGGAGGTAAAAGAAGAATTTGGTAACCTGCTACTTGAACATGGTGAAAAGTTGATCGAAGAAGGGAGTGAAGGGGATCTATTTTTAGAGGATGCGAAAGTTATCTTCAAGGATCTCGGTGACGAAGAGCGTCATAAAAAAGCCTGCAGATTATTGGGTGAGGAGCAGGACAATATTTATAAATAATATCATCTTCTACCATCACTACACCACATGGATGATATGAGTAAAACACATATGCGGGTGTGGTGTAGCCTGGTATCACTTAAGCTTGCCAAGCTTGGAACTCGGGTTCAAATCCCGGCACCCGCATCCATCTTATCTTCTGAAAAAGTAATCGTATTATAGTTCACGTAATCCATAACACCAAGGCTAATCCATTGAAGCAACCTGTTCAAGTATAGAAATCTCTACAGGGGTTAAATCCTTTTTGAAAATATGTAGGAGTACTTTTTTATGAGCATGTTCATTACCTATAGTAACTCTCCCGTTAGATAATGCTCTGGAAACTCCTTTATCCTCGCCTTTGATTTTACATATCAGATATAGTGAATAATCCTTCCTAGGCTTGGCCTCCAATTCGATCCTAGGTTCAACAGTCCATAAGGTATATGCTCCTGAAAATTCATCCCCAAGGAACACCCTACCGTCTATGCTAGCGACTTCCTCTTTTATCTCAATTTTCCAGGGGGCCGGTAGTTCGATCTTGTAAAACTCATCTTTTTCGATGTCGTTCATATATACAACTCGGAAGAATGAAGGGAGTTAGAGAATATATAGCCGTTTTGGAGTTATATCAATATAATAGTTTTACATGGCGAAATTTAGATAGCTTAAGTGATTTCAAGAAAAAATTGTGCCTCGATAAATCATAAACGCTCTTTTTTGCGCACCCATATCATGAGCGCCACCACGGGAGCTAATACTATCGAAAGGGCCAATGCGGCGGCTAGTATTGGGTGTATACCTTTGTCTTTTATCTCAATAGTTAAGGTGGCGTTGACCTGCCGGACCTCATCATCGAAGGTCGACAGGACCAAAAACGGTTCATTTGCAATTGCTTCATTATAGCCCCTCCCGGCCACCAGCTCTTTTACTTTTGTCCTTTCTTCATCGTGACCATCTTTTTCTTCGAAATAATCAGCAACAACGAAATAATTCGGCCGGCCAAAGACATAAGCTCTTATGGGCACGTCAGATTCAACCCTCAATAAAACGTAATTATCATTCTGATCGTATCCCCTAAGCATATCCGTCGGTGTCGTCATACCCCATAAACCAAGTCCATGTCCCCGGCCTTCAAAGCTGATATCTATAGGTCTACCTATCATGTGTCCTTCATCAAGGTGGTAGTAAAATATCATCTTGATAGAACCCTCGGTTTTCAACGTTAATTCGTTAACCCCCCTCAGGTCTATTCCCGATTTACCCTCTTCAACCGTAAAGGATTCTCCTCGATTATCAAAGTATCTTATGAGATTTTCATCTTGATCCCAAAAAGACACGTTTCCGTATTTCTGAGGCACCTCACCTCGATAATCCTCAGACCAGGTAAAACGATAATCAAGTCTCATCTCTTTATAAAATGCAGGGACCTCAAAAGTATACTCGTTTTTACCTGAGAAATATCTAGGGAAGAATAGATCCTCAAAATGTTCAGGACACTCCTCTTCATGATAGTACTCGAAAGGAAATTCTTTCTCATCTATCTCCCTGCTCTTTAGATAACGGTTGGATGCCACGGCGACCACCAACAGCATCAGGACCACCAAACATACTTTGATCTTAGGTTTCATGGATCCATGCCTCATATTTTTGTACCTTAACGATAATATCACCACTCTTTAACCTTATAAACAGCGTATAATAACGATGTTGAGACTAAAATCGGAAAAATGATAAATCCATATGAGTAATAAAAGGTAGTTGGTCTTTCAGCTTTTATATATACCGAATCTCTAAGGCGTATCCATCGGTCATAACCAGTAGGGTTAACCAAAACATATAAGAAATAATCGCCACCGCGTTCTACGCTAAAAGAATATGATATGTTATTTTCTATGTCGTTTTCTGTCACTACTATCTCATCGTATTCCAATGTATACACATTTGAAGTACCTTTTTCTATTTTTCTATACCAGTCATCATAAAATTCGATACTATCACGGCTCATGTGACCATGATGTCGGTCATAAAAAAGTTCTTCAGCTTCGGGTATCCAGTCTGATCGCAATAGAAGCAACTTAACTCTGAACTCCTTTTCAGGTCTATTTATTATATTTACCGTTCCCGTGGCAGTTTCCCCTTCTTCCAGTTCGTACCTTTCATCTAGTCCATGATCGTCGTAGTTAACCCGTAACTCTAAATTCTGGTACAAAAGATGATACAACTTCATCTCAGGGTCATCATCAAAATCCGAATACATGTTTTCATCGGGTCTAGTTTCAAGTGGTTCACCAGCCCCTCGTAAGGTAGGGGGAGTACTAACTATAGATATCACCATCAGTATAGCCATTAGATAGGTCCATTTCATACACTCACTTCCCTGATAGATAGATAGGATACAATTATAAAAAAAAAGTCAGAAAGATTGGAAATACCAGCAATAGATTATACATCTCTCCTAAGTATTGATGATACATATCCGCATAAAAGAATATCGCATATGGGAAAAGTATGGACACTATATATCTAAGGTTGTCCTCGACCAACGGACGGGGGATCGCGGTCATAGAAAAAAATGACACGACAGCATATATCGATGTCGCTAGCATTGGAAGGGTCTTCTTTTTAGAAACGATCGATATGAATATCGATAAAGAGAAAACAAAAAGGCAAACGATGAAACCTAGGAGAACATAGTTTGATATCCACATTATCTTGTACCATGATACCTTTCCCCAATAGTGATAGAGGATTATAGATTGTCCAAGTATTATTAGATTGATAAACGCGATCAAAAATATCCCAGCCAGTATCTTACCGATGAAAGTCACCTTTTTTCCATCATTAAGCATGAACAGATTTTGGATCGTTTTGGCTTCGAATTCGCTTCCGAACAATTTCGATCCAAGATACCCACTGTATATCATCAATATCATATATGAAAAAATGAACCCTATAAATATCGCAAAGAAATCTCCTTTTGTGAACAGGTCAAAAACATCACCGCATGCTATGCTGATTCCAAATATGATGAGCACAAGTAAAAACAGACTGTGATCTTGAACTTCATCTTTTATAGCTTGTTTGAATATGAAATAAATTCTCAGAAAATTATCATTCATGTCCGAAGAACCCCCTGTACGTTTTATCAAGTGAATTATTTGCCGTGGAAAATTCTATTTCTTCCTTCAACAACCATTTGAATATATCTTTTTCCACATGAGGGATATTAGTGTCTAAAACTAATTTAACAGAAGTATCATCAACCTCTATGTCCAACACTCCTTCTATACTCTTCATCTCATGGACTCGATCAATGTCGGATATGTTTACCACGATCTCCTTAGAACGTCGAACCACGTCCATAGCACCTATCGGAGACCCGTTATAAGCAACCTCCCCTTCCTTCAAAACGATTAGCCAGTTACATACATCTTCAATATCTCTCAACTGATGTGTTGATATCAAAACTGACCTTTTTCCCTTCGATATGTTCGATATCAGACTCATCAAGTCTTGTTTTATTATCGGATCTAGCCCCGCTAACGGTTCATCTAGAATGAGCAAACTCGGATCTGTCAGTAAGCATCTCGCTATGCCCAATCTCTTCCTCATACCGTTAGAATAGTTTTTTATTTTTTCCGACCTTTTATTGTAAAGACCAACGGTTTTCAATTTTTGATCTATCTTATCTTTTTTATTATCAAGCAGATACAATTCGCTGAAATAACGGAGATATTGTTCCCCAGTCGATTGTAAATAATAGCCTTCATCTTCTCCTAGGTATCCTATCATCGATGTATCACTGCCTTCAACATCGCCTTCCAAAATCTCTAGCTCACCCTGGTACTTCAGAAGCCCTGCCACGCACTTTATCAATGTTGTCTTACCCGCACAATTTGGTCCCACTAAGCCTGCGACTTTGCCTCTCGGGATGTACAGAGATACATCTTTCAAAGCATGCAGACTTCCATAATATTTATTGAGATTTTCGACCCTCAATGCCGTTTTTTCTTTTCTTTGTTTATCCATATCATCATCCCTGCTACAGGTACCAACACTGATGAGAGAGCTACCACTGTTATCCAGTTAGGATAAGTTTCCTGCTCAATTATCTCAAGTGATACTGTTGCATTTACCTGTTCGATATCATCCCCAAAGGTAGATAACACAAGATAAGGCTGGTTCACTATAGATAACTTTCTAACTTCTAGTTCCTTTTCTTTCGATCCCGCTTCATCGTAACTACCTTCTTCGAAGTGATCACGGAAATGAGAAGGAGAGCCAAATACATATGCTTTGAGAGGATTCTCAGATCTGACCTCGAATACCAAGTAGTGTTTATCTGGATCATAATTCTCGATTCCGTCCCCCAATCCCATACCCCACAAACAATAACCTATTCCTCTTCCTTCAAAACTGATTTCCACTGAGGATGTGAGTATATGCGTCACGTCTAGATCGATACTGAATATAGTTCTAAATGAACCCCGTGTCTTTAGAGTCATTGAGGTGACATCATCTAAATTGATCCCTTCGTATCCTCCGCCACCTATGTTTATCTTTCGATTATCTGTGGAAAATAAAATATTTCCATTTTGGTCCATTAAAGTGATATTTGCATAGTTCACCGGATCATCCTCTAAACCTTGATCTGGAGGTGATTGATATCCCTGATACTCTTCGTCCCAGGTAAGGTCCCAACTCAAATTTTTATCCTGAAAGAAGGGTGGTACATCAAAGGAGTATTCGTTGATTCCTGTAAAATACCTAGGAAAGAACAGGTCCTCAAAATGCTGCAAAGGAGCTTGTTCGTCATAGTGATCAAAGGGAGATTCTTTTTCATCATATATCCCCCGGCCAAAACGCATCAGATGACTAGTGGTGAAACATGCCATAAGCATCATCACAATTATCAAGCAACATCTTAATTTCATATCGAACATGGTAAATTACACCATTCTATTTATAACTTATTATCAGTATAGGTAAAAGCAGAGATGTTGATAGATTTATCAAATCAAAGGATATCATCTTGCCCACAATGTTTTTAAGTGTGGCATCGGATTCAGCCGATATGGAACCTTCACATGAGGACATCAAGGAAAAAGAGGGAAACAGATTCAACGCAACGAGCCTGATAGGTGATGTAAAAGTGGGTGAGATGTCGTACATATGGCCCGGTAGTTTGGTCAGGGGTACGATATCGGGTGTCAAAATAGGTGATGAAGTCACGATATTAGACAACGTGATCATATCAGATTCCCATGGAAAAAAGACCGAGATAGACGAAGGAGTCTTCATCTCCCCTGGCTCCGTATTGAAAGGATGTAACATAGGTAAGAACTCTTTCATCGGTATGGACAGTGTCGTGATGAAAGGTGCAGAGATAGGAGAAGGGGCTGTGATATCCAACGGCAGCATAGTTCCCACCGATATGAAAGTGCCAGAGGGTAAGGTAGTAGCGGGATCGCCCGCCGAGGTCGTAGGAGATGTGTCTGAAAGGGACCTTAAGCGGATAAGAAAAATCAGAGAACACGTTAACTGGAGGAGAGAAGAGTATTTCACCATGAGGGAAAGAGGGGAGAGATACGGAGTGGACCGGGCTCCATCACGACCGGACGAGATAAGAGCGCTGTTGCTCGATGATGAAGAAAATGGTGGGGCCGCCGAAATTTGAATTCGGGTACCAGGCTCCCAAAGCCCGAAGGATGGACCAAGCTACCCCACGGCCCCATAGGATACAGCTACCAAAAGGAATTTGTAATATATACTTTCTCCTCGATGCATCCGGTACTTATTTTCCAAGAAAGCGTAAAAATGTTTATTAAAAAGGTCCGCTTTTCGGGTGGTTGGAGATACACTTGAAAAGAGAAGACATAAAGGTCGCCGTGGTAAGGATCGAAGGTACCAACTGTGAAGAGGAATCGTACCTAGCGTTCAAAAGATTGGGTGCCGATGCAGAAAAGGTGCATCTTAAACAGTTCACAGGGGAGGACGTCAGTTCACAGGAAAAAAGGGAGTTGGAAGACTACGATATATTGATGATCCCGGGTGGATTCTCTTCAGGAGATTACATTCGAGCAGGGGTCATCTTTGGTGCAAGATTTAAAAGTGCTCTAAAAAACGAGTTGATAGACTTTGCAGGTTCCGGTAAACCCATCTTAGGTGTATGCAACGGATTCCAGGTCCTGGTGGAGATGGGGGTTCTTCCAGCGGTTGACGGAGAGATCACCGACGTTCCACAGGCGGTCCTGGCAACCAACGACAGCAGTAAGTTCGAATGCAGACCCAGTTTGCTCAAGGTTGAAGATGACTCAAAATGTGTGTTCACCAGAGAGTACGAAAAAGGAGAAACTGTTGTCTTCCCGAGTGCACATGCGGAAGGTAAATTCCTTGTAAGGGACGATGAAACACTCAGAAAGCTGAAGAAGAACGGTCAGATCGTCTTTAAATACACATCTCCTGATGGAGAACCCTTAGATTATCCATGGAATCCGAACGGATCTATAGAGGATATAGCAGGTATATGTAATCCAACTGGCAACGTTCTTGGATTGATGCCTCACCCGGAGAGGGTCTTTTATGATCATACCAATCCAGACTGGACAAGAGGAAAAAGGGGTAGAGGCGACGGAAAACCGCTGTTCGAATCGGTTTTGAACTACGTGGAGAACGAATTCTGAATCATGAGTTCAACGAGGTGACCGTCTTGAAGTCCCAGTTCATCCCTTAAATTTTTATCAGATATGATCTCGGCGACATCATGGTATGAACTCTTCTCAGGTATGACTAGATAACATCGAACGTCTTCTATATTTGCTGGAAACACTCGTACACGACCATATTCTTTACCTTGCTCTATGAATGGTTCTAAAATAACACAGTCGTTGGATCTAGTTAACTCTTGATATCGCTTTGCACTCTCTTCGTCCAACTCTATGTTCATGGTCCCCTCTACCGGCTCGATATCCAACTTGCTCTTGAATTGTTCTTTGTATCCAAATAGAGATAGGAAGAAACTCCCTCTACCCAATCCAGATACTACCTTACCTTTAAGCAACATCAATACTCACCATCTACCTCCAGATAAGCTTTCTCTCGGAGGTACGCCACGGGTATATCTTCATCCCTGGCCCGACTTCGTAACTCCGCATCGTTCGTTATGAGTACGGCTTTCAGCTCTAGAGCGGCCTGTAGTACGCCTTCGTCCCGTTCCTTATCGACCTCGTATATTTCGTACTTGTCCGCTAACATCAAAGCGTCCTTCCTCTTCAACGTTCTTAGCTCCTTAATAACGGATGAAGGGACATATACTTCAGGATCACCGAACAGCCTTGTGATCTCGAAATCTATGTTTATGTTGAACTGAAAGGGCATCATCAATGCGTTGGTGTCGAGCACTACTGAATTCATGATATGTATCCTTCTTTTACTAGGTAGTCGATCACGTTCTGAACGCTTTCTTCTATGTTTTCCTTATGGGTTTCCAGCACTATCTCCGGCTCTTCCGGCTCCTCGTAGGGATCGGAAATACCTGTGAAATTTTTGATCTCTCCGTTCCTAGCCTTCTCGTACAGCCCCTTGACATCTCTTTCCTCACATACTTCCACCGGACACTTCACGAAAACTTCGATGAAGTTAGTCACCATATCTCGTGTTTTCCCCCTTCGTTCCCGATAGGGTGATATGAAGGAGGCTAAAACCGCGACACCGTTCCTGGAGAGTAACTTTGCAACGAAACTGACCCTTTCTATGTTCATATCACGGTCCTCTTTGGTAAAACCGAGGTCGGATGTTAGATGCTGTCTGACTATGTCCCCATCAAGGCGTTCCACCGATTCACCGAATTCATCTTCCAGTCTAATAGCCACCCGTTCGGCCACCGCCGACTTACCGGAACCCGACAGTCCGGTGAACCAAAGTGTGTAGCCATCCTTGATATTCTTCTTATCCCAATGCTGTTCGTTTGCAATTATGTTTTCATTAACCATCTTATCATACCTCTCACGATCACAACTTCTTGATCACTTCATCCAGTATCTCATCTTCCTGCTCGGTGGGGATCACCATCCCCACCACATCCTCCTTACCACCTGCGGAGTGACCTTTGTTTCGAACGTATTCGATGATCTCTTTGGAGTTCGGTATAGCACCTCTGATGTACACCTGTGTTTCCCCTGGATGAAAGGAAGGGTTCGTTACCATGACGATATCGTCGTCCGATCTGCTCCATGAGATCTTTCTTGTCACAGTAGAGATGATGTTGTATGGTGTTTTCAACCTCAGCCTGTATAGGTTCTCTTTCGATCTGGTCAGCTCTCTTTTCGACAACCGCTCGATGGTCTCTTCAAGCTTCTCAAGGTTCTCTTTCAGATCTTTTCTAGACAAGATCTCGTTGGGGTGTGTAACGTCCATCAGGAACCAGGGGAACTCCCTGATCGATTTTCTATCACCCAATTTATGAAGGGTGTCCATCATGTGAACGCATCTCAGCATGTCGTCGAATCCTACCTTAAAAGAATCCATCAATGGCTGTATAACATTCATTGCTCTTTCGTTCTCTTTCAGCTTGGTCTCTCTATCACCGAAGGCTCCTAGTATGGTAAGGATATCCGGTTCTAGCTCTAAGTATTCAGTAACCACCCAGGAACAGCTCGGATATTCTTTAGGAGTTTTTCCGGATATTATCGGGTTATGATGCATTTCTACATCGTGCCTTTCCTGTATATGGTGATCGAATATGTGGACTCCGCCGAATCCTTTCAAGAATTCGATAGAGTCCTTCGGTAAAGCCATGTCGGCAACGATGGTGTGATCCGGGTCCAACTTCCGGATCTCTTCTTTGTCTTCCTCGTTCAAGAGGTAGTTACCGATGGTTGGGGTAAAAGTTTCGTAAGTGCCTTCTAAACACCTAAGCAATATCGCTGCAGAAGACATACCATCGGCATCCCAGTGATGTAGGAGCAAACCAGGTTCCTCAGTTTCGTTCTCTTTGGCCATAGTGGTTCACCTACTCGACGAACTTCGGGTCCGCATCTATCACTATCCGAGCCACTTCCGGCCTCATCATATGTTCGGGAGGTATCTTACCCTCCATAAGTATCTTCCTCATCTTGGTCCCGCTGAAGTTCTCCCGATGCTCTTCTCCATGGGGGCAAATGAAACCATCGACGGCACCGCCGCATTTCTCGCAGTATGTGAATGATTTGAAGAAAACGGGCGTGATATCCAGGTCTGGGAACCGGTCAAATATATCCTGGGCGGCATAGGGGCCATAGTGATCGCCTACACCTGCATGATCCCTACCCACGATGAAATGGGTGCATCCGAAGTTCTTTCGCAGGATCGCATGGAAGATGGCTTCCTTGGGCCCGGCGTATCTCATCTCGGCTTGCAATATACTCATCACCGCTCGGTTCTTTAGATAGTAGTTATCCATGAGTGTTTGATAGGAGTCCAATATCACCTCGTCCAGGTAATCACCAGTTTTCTTCTCACCTATGATCGGGTTGATGAATATTCCGTCAACGAAGGTGAGAGCGGTCTTCTGCACGTATTCATGCCCTAGATGGGGTACGTTTCTCGTCTGAAAACCTACCACCGTTCTCCATCCCTTCTCTTTGAAGAGGACTCTTGTCTCTATCGGCCGTAGGTTGTAATTTTGAAAGCCGGAATCGGTCTCGTTTATCTGTGTTATCTCTCCACCGATGAGGAAGTCATCCATGTTTCTGACCTTTTGTACTCCAGGATGAGCCTCGTTCGTTGTACCGTAAACGCTCTCAGCCATGTGATCCTTATCGTATCCGTAGATCTCTTCGATGGACATCATGGCGAAACTGGCACCCGTTTCGGTCTGTAGTATGATCTCCTCTTCCCGCTTCAGTTCATCAGCGGTTGCTTTGTCCACATCAAGAGTTATCGGGATGGTCCAAGGGATGTCGCTTGACAACCTATCGTGATGAAGTACGTTCTCGAAGTCATCCCTGCAAAGGAATCCTTCTAATGGACTGTAAACACCGGAGGCGATGTTCTCTACATCCTTTCTCAATCCACCGTTCAGTTTAAGGGTGGTCATACTCTCCGCTTCTTCCAGAAGACGTTCCTTCTTACTGCTGGAAACGATCCTATTTATCAGCGTTCCGCCGTGGGGTTTTGGCATCTTGAACACCTGTGATCTAATCTAGATATCCCAGAGCTCGCAGACGTTCTTTTACCTTCTCCTCGTCCTCTTTGGAGAAGCCTTCCTGCTGCTCTTCCTCTTCGATGCTGGATATCACCTGACGCAGTACGTAGGTGACGTAGCTGGAGATGGACGTGAAGCCCGTGCCTTCCATCCTTTTCTTGATCTTCTTTGCCAATGGGATCGGTATCGAAACCGTCGTGTATTTCTTTTCTGTCATGATATATCACCATATTTAATTAGATTTAATTAACTATCATTAAGATGTTTTATTTATAGTTTTTGTTCAGCCCTATGTTATCTGCACATACATTTTATTACTATCCACCACACTTGTATATCACGATGGTTCTACACACGGAGCATGAACTCCCCTTGGTTGGTAGGGAGGAGGAAACATCCCTATTCTCAAAACAGATCCAAAGAACTTTAGAAGGATGCGGTGGAACCCTCTCTGTCTCCGGTGAGGCAGGGATCGGTAAAACCCGTCTGGTACGGGAGTTCGTACGACAGGCTGTGGATAACGGTTTCAAGGTGGTTGATGGTGCGGCGGATAAGCACTCGTTCAAGCCGTTTCAAATGTTAGTCAACGCCCTCCAAGAAGAAAGTTCCGAGCCGATCCTACGGGAGGAGGAAAGCACTTCCTTCTCTGAAATATTTGCAGTCAATGATGCCGGGATGCTTTTGGCCACTGCACGGCCGGAAGATGAGGATGAGATCGATGGAGACATATTCGCCGGTATGTTGTCCGCCATACAGAACTTCGTCAAGGATTCTTTCGATCGCTCGGGAGAATCGAAGGCGGGATTGGGAAGGTTAGAGTACGGAGATATGAAGATACTCATCGAACACGGTAAAAGTATCTACGTTGCAGCGGTCATAAAGGGGAAGGAACATCCGGAGATGAAACATACACTCGGCCGAACGGTGAAACAGATAGAGAGGGAGTACGCCGAGATGCTGGAAGATTGGAGCGGTGATATGGAGGAGATGGCCTGTGTGCAGGATAAGATATCTTCCCTATCCATGATCAAGTACTCCGTCCGTAAGGACTTCGAAGGTGTAAAGCTGGAGAACGAACGTCTGCGGATAGCCGATGATGTATTAGAACTCTTGAAAGATATGAGCAGGGAACGTCCGCTCATGCTGCTGCTCGAAGACCTGCACTGGGCGGATGAGTCATCCCTGTTCGTCATGGACTATATATCTAGGAACATAGGCGACCACGGTGTTCTCACCGTATGTACCCGGCGTCCAGAGGAAGGAGAGGCTGCGGAACGGACGGTAAAAGGTCTAGATGAGGACGGGTTGATCACACTGATGAAGTTACAGAAACTGACCGCCGATGATCTGAAGTTACTGGTGGATGAACTATATACACCTAACGATTTCCCTGAAGACCTCATCGAGAGGCTCTCGAAAGAATGCCAGGGTAACCCGTTCTTCGTCATAGAGATGTTGAAGCAGATGGAACAGGAGGGGCACATGGGCATTATCGATGGTACCTATAAGATGGTGACAGAAACCTTCACCATTCCATCCAGCGTAGAAGAAGTTGTCTATCGTCGTTTGGAGCTGTTGGACCCGGAGTCCATCGAGCTGGTCGAGTACGCATCCTGCGAGGGAGGGGTGATCGATAGGAGGATACCAAAGTGGTTCGATAGGGTTTCAGACATAAACTACACGATGCAGAACCTCATGGATTCAGGGATATTGGTCCAAGATGCTGACCGATACGCATTCAGTCACGCCATCTTCAGAGATGTTATATATACCAGCCTTTCCCGGTGGTGGAAAAACAACTATCACCGTTCCCTGGGAGCCTTCTACGAGACAAACTACCACGATGATCTCTCAGAAGTGTATTATGAACTGGCTAGACATTTTTCTAACACCAACCAGCACGAAAAGGCACACGATTATTCATATAAAGCCGGTGAGAAAGCCGAATCAACGCTTGCGGCGGAGCAGGCCATCGACTTCTACCAGATAGCGTACGACGTTTTAGAACATCTGCATCTACCCGAGGGAAAGAAAGAACGTAGATGCGATCTACTCGATAGGATAGGCGATATGAAAGGGCTGTTGGGAGATTACAAAGAGGCGAAAGGGTACTACCTCCATGGGTTGGAGCTTTCTCCCCCGGATACCACCAAGGCCCTCCTTCACCGTAAGCTGGGCAACGTTTTCATGGTCATAGGAGAGTACGACAGAGGGATCCAAGAATGTGACACCGCTTTAGCTCTACTGGAGTCGGACGATCCCGAGGTAATGAGGGTAAACCGGGTCAAGGGAAGGACGTACATGAGAAAGGGCGATTACGACGACGCCAAGCATCTGTTAGAAGAGGGTCTGAGCCTGGCGAAGGACATGGGAGATGATGGGGAGATCGCTGAGATCAAGCACAACATGGGCACCGTGGAATGGTACAAAGGTAACTACGACGACGCACTGACACATCTGGAAGAGGCTCTGGAAATAAGAAAGGAGATCCAAGACCATCGCGGAATGGCCCGGACTTCCACTAACATCGGTATCGTCCATTACTCCAAAGGTGAGCTGAACAAGTCCATAGAATACTACCGGGACGCACTCACATCCTTCGAGAAGATCGGAGATCGATTGAACACCGCTTCTGCCTTTGGGAACATAGGTATGGCCTTTCTAAAACTCGGCAGACTGGACGAGTCGCTGGAATACTTCAACCACTGTAAAGATACCTTTGAGATGGTCGGAGATAAAGGCAGCGCTGCTACAGCACTCAATAATATAGCATTGGTTTACGAGAAAAAAGGCGATATCGAGAATGCACTAATATTCCACAAAAAGGCCTATAGTAACCGGGAAAAGATAGGAGACAAGATGGGGATGGCGATGTCTTTGGTTAATATCGGGGGTGCACAGGGCGATTATGGGGATGTCGATATGGCTATTGACAACCTTAACAAATCTATAGATATGTATATCAACATAGGTGATAAAGAAGGAGTTTTATCACCGATGAATAACCTCGGGAGCATATTTAGAAAGGAGGGAAATATTGACAAAGCACTCGAGTATCACAAAGAAGCTGCAGATATCGCTGAATCGGTCGGTTCGATAGATCGTGCGTGTGAGATCTATTTCGAGCTCGTTCAGGATGAGATATATACCCAAGATGTCGAAAAAGCGATGGTATATGCACACAGAGTGTTTGAACATGCAGAAAAGACAGGTTCGGATAAGCTCCTTGGATATGGTCATCAGGCCTTGGGCATGGTCTATCGAGAAATGGAAAAATGGGATGAGGCGAAAGAGGAATTCGAAGCCGCGAGATCGATGTTGAGGGCGGCGGGCGATGATGTCGATCTGAGCAGGTTGTTATACGAATACGGTGTTCTCTGGATGAGACAAGGTGAAAAGGTAGAGGCGTCAAGGTATCTTGAAGAGGCTTTGGAGATACAACAGAAGATGGGATTGAAGAGTGATGCTGAGAAGACGAAAGGGGCTATCTCGGATCTCGACGAGATATAATCTAAAAAATAAAAGAAGAGGTTTCAGTCGATAGATGTATAGCCATTTGAGCGAAATAAACACTCTTTGAGTAAGAAGAAAAACACTTCTCCATCATCGCATGTTGGGAATATGCTTATCGGTTTAATTTCCGCACCCAATGAGCCCATGTTTACCATCAGGATAGTGGGATATCTGTACCACCGTCATCGGAGTGTAGTATTTAGTACTGGATCAACCAATCCACCGAATATCCTTCTTCGTTGAACAACCAGTAGGCGTTACCGGGTTCGAATTCATGATCACCGGTTGAATAGATGTATTCTACGTTGTAGTCTTCGCTATCATTGAAAACGCCGATGATGGCGACTTCGGAGGGTAGTCCGTTGTTACCGGTGATCAAACTGGGATAGCCCACCATGTTCCAACCAGGGTTCAATGTGATGCTGGTTGTAGTCGGTTCGACACCGACTATCGTGAGTACGTCGTTACCCGTCATGCGTATCCAGACACCCATGGTTTCGTCCCATTCAGTGAGCGTGTTAAAATGAGAGGCTCGCCCGGGTACGTAGCTCTTCCACGTATCACTGGTAGAGTCGAAATACATCACTCTGTCGTAGCTACCGCTTATACCGTAAGTGGGATCGTTGAGTATGGTCTCCATGTCGTTATCCTCCGGTATCAAGAGTGGGGATATAAAGGACCAGCCGTTGGATGAAGGTGAGTACGATAACGGTATGTCGTAAGTTGTGTAGGAAGCCGCAGATGCCTGATCACTATACGGACCGAACCCTACACTGTTCCTGGCTCTGACTTGGTAAGAGTAGTCCACACCACTGTCCACGGTATCATCGATATAAGATGTGATCGGAGCTACTACATGGCCATGATAGGAACCTTCTCTATAGATCCAGTACTCGGTTATGGGCGAGCCTCCGTCGTTGATCGGCGGGTCCCATTCGAGTTCGATGTGGTCTTCTCCGCCCTGTGCCTCCAGGTTCAGAGGGGCGGTAGGAGTCCCCAAGGGTACCGCTGAAGCGGTGTTACTGTTGGGTCCTTCACCTACCATATTCACGGCGGTGACGTGGTATTTATACTCAACACCGGCGGCGACATCGATATCGCTGTAGTCGGTATCCGGTGCCGTGACCGTATCGTAGTGTTCGTACGTTCCATACGTCGTGTTACGGTATATCTTGTAGTTGGTAACGGGTGAACCACCGTCGAATGAGGGAGGTATCCATTCCAGGTACACCTCGTCTGTGTCTCCGGTGGCTGTGAGTTCCCGGGGCTCGGACGGTGGGTACGCATCTCCTGTAGGGAATACACCCCCTTTCCTGCTTCCAAAAGGTGTAATCGTTCCACCACCCAATCCAAGGATATCATCGTTGAAGGGGTTAATTCCTTTTTCTTCTTTCTCTTGGCCCCCACCTTCGTACCCCCAACCCCACACCTTACCGTGGACCGGTTCGTCCAGGGTGCGGAAGTTCACTCTGACCTTGAACTCGTATCCGGTTTTTGGCTCCAGACCATCAGCTAGGAAGTAGTGGGAGCCGGTGTTGATCTCGCCCGGGTCCGTCTGATCGTCGATGGGTAGTATAGGTGGATCTAATCCCTCCGAGTTCTTCGGATCCACCTGAGAGTTCCCTAGATACGTCCACTCTTTTTTTCCTTCCTGTCGTATGAAGACGGCATAACTGTGCAGCAGGTCGTAGGTTCCTCTTTCCGTTGGTTCACCTTCGATGGTGCTGCTGGTGTACTTGAAATTAGGTATGGAGATGTTGATCCAAGAGGGACCGACTGCATCCCCATCTGAGTAGGGGTTGACCACCGGTTCGGGGATGGGTTCGTACTTCACAACGTGTTCCCCGATGTTCGGAGGTGTAGACTCACTCTCGGCTTTATAGTTCGATACCCAGGTATAATTGATGTATTCATCGTATTTTTCATCGTAATACTGATACTCGGCCAGGAACATGATATTTTGGCCGAACTCAGGCGATGAAAACCATTGATGCGGTGCGTCGCCGGGCGTGGCATCCCAGAAAAATGTGTCCTTACCTTCGTTCACCGTTCCATCGTTGATGGCGTCATCGGCACCCCTGGGGGTCTTGTCGGGGTTGTTGATATTTATAGCCGTGATGTTACCAGAGAATCCATATTGTTCATCGTACCATCCGGCATTCCCGTCATAGCTATCCCTGGGATCACCTTGTAGATATGTGGCCAAATTTTCTTGTACAGAAGAAGTGGGGATCGTGGATACCTCTCCACCTGCGAAGGTGGTTACACTACCGCCTTGGGGCTTTAACAGATCACCGTATTTCATCTCTTCGTCACCGAGTCCACCCTGGTAACCCCACACGGGTTCGACCGGACCTTCCAGTGTACGGAAGTTCACCCGGACCTTGAACTCGTAATACATGGACGGCTTCAGATCCTCGACGAGGAAGTAGTGGGAGCCGGTGTTGATTTTTGAAGGGTCTGTTACATGATCGGCAGCGGGTAAGGGGTCATCCAGATATTTTTTATTGTTGGGATCCACCTCTGAGTTACCCAGGTATCTCCATCCCTCGAATTCATCCTTGATGAATACCGCATAGCTCTGCAGTAGATCATAAGTCCCTCTATCTGTGGGTTTCCCCTCGATCGTACTACTGGTGTACTTAAAATTAGGTATGGATATGTTGACCCAGGTGAGACCCCTGGCCTCATCAGTATAAGGGTTAAGAACCGGCCTGGGGATGGGCTCGTACCTTACAGCGTGCTCTTTGATATCAGGGGGAGTTCCCTTTTCCTCAGCGATATAGTTAGATGCCCATGTATAATTCATAAATTCTTCATGATATTTATCGTGATGCTGATACTCGCCCAAGAAGATTATGTTGTTACCTGGCTCAGGGGCATATTTGTACCACCGATGCGCCTCTTCCCCCGGAGCTGCATCCCACCAAAATTGGTTCTCATCCCCTTGGTTCACCGATCCGTCGTTTATTGCATCATTTGCACCGCGGGGGCTGATACCGGGTTGATTTACATCTATAGCAGTGATGTTCCCTGAATAGATGCTATGACGATTCCATACAGCGTTTCCGTCATAACTGTCATAGGCGTGACCTTTTAGATATATGGCTGCGGGTTCCCCCTCCACAAATTCATTCGGAATGACCACTAATACCAGTAGTATCACAACTACCAACGAAGCTAGTTTTTTCATACCTACTCATATCTACAATGTATCAATAGTATTTAATAATTACGCGTATATAACATATTTAACATGGACTATTTAATTATCTAAATGATCGGGCTGCACCATAAACATAATAATCCCTGCATCTATGCTCTACCATGAATCTATCCGATGAACAGATGGACGAATACATAACGATCATCAGGGAGTTCATCAAAGATAAAGTAGAGAAGACCGGTACCAATGGAGTAGTTCTCGGGTTAAGCGGGGGACTCGACTCCGCCACCGTGCTGAAGTTGAGTGTCGATGCTTTAGGATCAGATAAGGTCCACTGTCTAATAATGCCTGAGAGTACGTCACCGGAGGAAGATATGAAGGATGCTAAGTATCTTGCCGACCTGTGGGACGTACCAGTGGACGTGATCGAAATGGACGGGATATTAGGGTCCTTCCCGGTAGATGATCGTGAAAGATTGCCCTACGCTAATTTGAAGGCAAGAGTGAGGATGTGCTTGTGGTATTATTACGCCAATCTAGAAGGAAAGCTGGTCGTTGGCACATCGAACAAGAGCGAGCTGCTAATCGGATACACTACCAAGTACGGAGACAATGCTGCAGATTTCTTGCCCATGGGAGACATATACAAAAGCGAAGTGAAATTGCTAGCCAAAAAGATCGGTGTTCCGGACCGTATCGTTAAAAAAATACCCCGGGCTGGCCTTTGGGAAGGACAGACCGATGAAAAGGAGCTGGGATTTACATACGATGTCCTGGACCACGTACTTCAAGGTATCGAAAACTTGGAGAACATCGATAAGATCGCTGAAAAGAATGGTATATCAAAAGATACGGTGGAAGAGATCAAAGGGATGGTGGAACGCAGTGCACATAAGAGGAAGATACCCACCATCATAAAGCTAAGAAACAGGACCATCGGACTCGATTGGAGAGAGTACAGCTATTGAGGTGATCATATCAGCACTATCCTTGTTACCGGTATGCCCGGTAGTGGAAAAGAAGAGTTCATCAGGGTCGCTAAAGAAAAAGGATACTCTGTTGTTCGTATGGGTGATGTAGTCAGAGAGTGGGTAAAAAAAAAAGAACTCGATATGGATGACGGTAGTGTGGGTGGATTCGCACACTCCGAGAGGGAGAAACACCATTACGGCATCTGGGCGGAGAGGACTTTAAAGAAGATACAGGTACAAAAAACGATCATCGACGGTTTGAGGGGTGATGAGGAACTCGAGATATTCCGGAAAAAACTCGGTCACGATCTAGTGGTTGTAGCCGTTTATGCTTCACCAAAAACCAGATACAACAGATTGGTGGCTAGAGCGAGACAGGACGCCCCAGGCTCTTACACCGAGTTCAAAGAAAGAGATAGGAGAGAATTAAGATGGGGACTAGGTGAGGTCATAGCTCTGGCAGATCATACAATAGTCAACGAAGGGAGTCTAGAGGAATTTAGGGTCAAGGCAGATAGGCTGCTGGAAGACCTATGATCCTGATAAGAAACTTTATTAACACGTTCTTGAGATGAGGTTTTCACGATGGCCAAAAGAAGAAAGAAAGATGAGGAAGAGGAAGACTACGACTTCGAATTCCCAGAGTTCGATAGAGTAGAGTACATGAAGAAAGAGATCAACAAAGGGAAAACCGTGATAGTAGCCATCGCCATCGCACCGATCTTCTCTCTACTTTCGATAGAAGTATTCAAACTTACAGACGATTGGTTCTACGGATTCCTCATCGGTGTCTTCGGTTTGCTATTGACCATAAAAGTATACGAGTATCTGCCTATAGACATATCCGATTTTGGAAAAAAAGAGTGGGCGATGAACGGAGCCATGTTCTTTCTTACATGGCTGGGCGTATGGATACTCTTGATGAATCCACCTTTCAACGATTTCACTGACCCCGTCTTGAATAGGGTTGAAATTTATGTGGAAACCGATGGCAACTGGACCGCATTGGAAGAGGCTAACCTAACTCATGGAGAAGAGTACGATATCAGAGTTGTAGCCAAGATCACCGATAACGTTGCTGTTGATGAAGATAGTGTTACTTTACGGGTGATCGAATTCGGTGATAATCCTTTAGATATGGAGTCAATAGGTGATCATAAGTACGAGTACACATTTGAAGATCAAACCTTAGACCAGAGACAGTTGGAATTAGTTTTTAACATGAAAGATGTCAACGGCAATACAAACAGTGAGACGGAAATAGTTTCCATAAATATTTAATAATCCATCGTGATGTGAAGTTCGGCGAAACTGATGTCTGATAAGGTAATTTTAACAGTCAAAGAGGCTCCACAGGAGGACGTGGGACGAAATCGAGCTAGATTAGGACCGAGTACAAGGATGTCACTGGGTGTGGAGGTCGGAGACGTTATCAAGATCAAAGGTGAGAGAGAGACCGTTGCGAAGGTTTTCAGATTATCATCAGATGATGAAGGGCACAATATAATCCGTATAGATGGTCTTGTAAGAAAGAACGCCAGGATCTCTGTAGGTGACCGTGTAAAGGTTGTAAAGGCACAGGTAAAACCGGCGAAAAAGGTCGTTATCGCACCGGTCATCGAAAAAGGAAACACCCTACGATTTGGGGATGAAATAGAGGCCTTTGTAAAGAAGAGGCTATCGAAAAGACCCATAATAGCTGGTGATGCCATAGTGATACCGGGAATATCGTTGATGGGGGGTAACGTACCATTCCTCGTAACCACCACTAACCCTTTGGAACCTGTTGAAGTCACCGACGATACAGAAGTGACCGTTAGGGAGGATCCGGTCAGTGAAGGTGAGATGGTAGGCACCACCACCGTCACCTACGAGGATGTGGGAGGACTGAGAGAACAGCTGAAGCGGGTCAGAGAGATGATCGAATTACCACTGAAACATCCCGATCTTTTCGACAGACTTGGTATCGAACCACCGAAGGGGGTTCTGCTCCACGGGCCACCGGGAACTGGAAAAACCTGGATAGCCAGAGCCGTGGCAAACGAATCCGGAGCCAGCTTTTTCTCGGTACAGGGACCTGAGATAATGTCTAAATACTACGGGCAGAGCGAAGGTAAATTGAGAGAGAAGTTCGAAGAGGCAAAAGAGCAGTCACCTTCGATCATATTCATAGATGAGCTGGATTCTATCGCACCGAAGAGGGACGATGTTAAAGGGGAGGTGGAACGGAGGGTTGTTGCCCAGCTTCTAACCCTGATGGACGGTCTGAGCCAAAGAGGGGAGATAATCGTGATCGCCGCTACAAACAGGGTAGATGCCATCGATCCAGCCTTGAGAAGGCCTGGAAGATTCGACAGAGAGATAGAGATAGGGCTTCCCGACCGAGACGGTAGGATGGAGATAATTCAGATCCATACAAGAGGTATGCCGATCTCATCTAAAGTGGACTTACATGAATTGGCAAGACTCACCCACGGTTTCGCCGGAGCGGACCTCGAATCCCTGGCGAAGGAAGCCGCTATGAGAGCTTTGAGAAGGTATATACCTGAATTCGATCTTGACGAACCTTTACCAAGAGAGGTATTGGAAAGGATGGAGGTAAAGGAAGAAGATTTCATGAACGCTCTTAGAGAGACGGAGCCCAGCAGCATGAGAGAGATAATGGTGGAGATCCCTGAGGTGTCGTGGGATCAAGTGGGTGGTTTAGACGACATAAAAGAAAAACTGATGGACAGCGTCCAGAGACCTCTTGCTGAACCCGAATCCTTCGAACGTATGGGTATATCTCCACCCAAAGGCGTACTTCTTTACGGACCACCGGGGACTGGAAAAACACTTTTAGGTAAAGCGGTGGCCAACGAGTGCGATGCGAACTTCATATCCGTAAAAGGACCGGAACTGCTCTCCAAATGGGTGGGAGAAAGTGAGAAGGCGGTGAGAGAGATCTTCAAAAAAGCCCGTCAGACAGCACCCTCGATAATATTCCTGGATGAGATCGATGCATTGGCGCCAGAAAGAGGGCTGGGGGAGCAGAATGTGGTAACGGATAGAGTGGTCAACCAGCTGCTCACCAGTTTGGACGGTGTTGAAAAAAGCAGCGGTATCATGGTCCTCGCCGCTACGAACCGTCCGGATCGTGTGGACTCTGCTCTTCTCAGAGCTGGAAGGTTCGACCAGAAACTTCTTGTGTCGATCCCAGATGAGGACGCTAGAAAAGAGATATTTAAGATCCACACAAAGCATATGCCACTGGCTGTGGATGTTGATATAGATAAACTTGCTGTAGATACGGGATCATTCGTAGGAGCGGATATAGAAGCGGTCTGCAGGGAAGCCGGCCTCTGCGCAATGAAGAGGGGAGAGGATATGGTGAAGATGTCGGACTTCCAAGATGTTTTACAGAAGGTTCATCCCTCCGTCGATGAAGAGATACTAGAGATGTATGAGGACATGGAATCCGAGATGGAAAAGACGTTCCGTAAGAAGAAAGATTATAATGGAGTTGGGTTATACAGGTAGTAAATCCATCTATCAAATATAGGAGGACAACAAAATGAAGATGTTCGTGACCGAAATGCGTGGTAAAACGGTAATGACAAACGATGGGCAGATATTAGGCATGATCGATAATTTCGTGGTCGACACCAAAACAGGTGATATGATGCATGTACTAGTGACCCCTGCAGAAGAGATCGAGCCTAGGCTTTTCGATACCGATGCAGAGGGAAGACTGGTACTTCCATTCGAGGGTATGAAAGCAGTTCGCGATGTCGTGGTCATGGAGAATATCAGTATAGACTGATACAACACCACTCGGCAAAGCATGGTTTGACATGACCAATGGAGTTAAAGAGAGGTTGAAAGAGCTCGGGCTGAAACCCTCTAAAAGATTGGGGCAGCATTTTTTAGTGAACAGTAGCATAGCTGCTAGACAGGTCGATGAGGCATCGATCACATCCGATGATGTGGTTTTGGAGATCGGCCCCGGTCTGGGTATATTGACCGAAGAGATAGTCCAGAGGGCAAAGAAAACCATCGTCGTGGAGAAGGAGAGAGCTTTCAAAGGATATCTCGAAGGGCGGTTCAAGGAATTTGATTTTCGGGTGATCCAAGGTGATTTCCTAGAAGTCGATGTACCCAAATTTGATAAAGTCGTTTCTAACATTCCATTCAACATATCATCCCCTTTAACGTTCAAATTACTCGATCAGAATTTTAAAACAGGAGTGTTGATGTATCAAAAGGAGTTCGCTGATCGGATGGTCGCAGAGGTCGGTGGATCGGATTATTCTCGCCTATCAGTGATGGTGTCCACAAAGGCTCGTGTAAAAAAGCTATTCGACGTATCTAGGAACAATTTTTTCCCACCCCCAAGAGTGGATGCCTCCGTGGTCTATATCGAACCTGGTAGATCAGAATACGATATCACATACGAAGATATTTACTCAGATGTCGTGCGTGAGCTCTTCAATTACAGAAGAAAAACTATCAAAAATGCTCTGAAGTACGGTTTTGGATTAGATATAAAAACCGATTTTCCCTTCAGAAATCAACGTGTAGAAAAACTATCACCGGTGGAAATAAATAGACTAGTAGAAACACTAGTTGATGATGGATATTTAGGAACCTGATTCACTCTAATTCTACACCACAACTCGGACAAAATTTCGTATCTTCATCTACTTCGGTCTCGCACTCGGGACATTCAAAGACTGTTGGGACCAATTCTTCACCGCATCCTGAGCAGAAATTAAACTCCGGTTCAACCTTGCCACCACAATTTGGACATCTTGTTGAAAAATCTAGCTTTGCACCGCATCTATTACAGAATTTATCATCCGTGCTAACTTTGTTGCCACACTCGTCGCATCGGTGATCACTTTCCTTTTTCTCCTCTGGTGTAGATAGATTTTTTACCGAGATCTCTGTTTTTTTCTCCTCTACAGGTTCTCTCTTACCGATCCTTTGACCCGCCAATAATCCTGCACTATCTTCGTCGATCCATTTTTTACACCTTACTGCATAACTTAGAGCTTGTGTGTAATCGCCGGCCGAGTAACTCTCTTCCGCCATATCTAGAAGTCTACGTGCCTCAGTATCACCGTCCTCTTCGACCATATCCCTGGCTACATCTATCTCAAACTTAGACTCCATGTAATTATCGGGTAGATTTTGTATCTTTTCTTTAGCTTTCTCGAACTCCTTGACCGCTTCGCTTTTAGGTTCTTTAGGAGGAGTAGAATCAAGTATCTCAGCCGGTGTTGTTTTACCTCTTTCCTTCGCCTGTTCTATCTTATTTTTTGCTTCCTCGGCTAGCTGGATGGCTTTCTGATTATCATCGGACTGTAGAGCGAGTTCGGCCCGTTCTAGTATTATCTCAGCACTGCTGACGTCGTGACCACTATTTTTCAGCACCCTGCAGATGCTCTTACCGGTCATCACAGCATTATAAGCCTCATCCTCTGGATCGATAGACGATTCTTTCTTCACCCTTTTCAATCGTTCGGGTTTTGATTTCTCAAAATACAACCACACACCATATATTACCCCTGAGAACCCGAGGAGTACCGCTATCATCAACAGCAAGAAGGTCGTAGGCTCCATAACCGGTCTAAATATAGGGGTGGAATTAATTTAACGTTTTCGGAAGATCAAACCTGCTTTACGAATTTGACCCTCGGATGGTCGTCCCTTTCGACCGTGATGTTGTAGATCTCTGTATTCGGTTTCTCACCATACACAAATAAAGAATTATAATAAGTGAACATCTTCAGATGTATGTCAGAGACATACCGAGCATTGTCTGAATAAAAGAATCCAGGTCCCATAACACCGATGGTGAGACCACTGTTTTTCTTCATAAGTTCGAGCAGTTCTTTTGCTGCTTTACTTCGGTCTATCTCACCTATCTCTGCATCCCCTATGGAATGTTCGATGGTGACCCAATCACAGATGGTGAGTATAGGCTCATTCGCCTTGAACTTGAGCTCTTTGTAGGCTTCATGGAAAGAATGTTTAAAATCGCCTTTTTTATGCCTCTTGAGTTCCTTGGAGTCTATCACTTTTAGATTATCCTCCATATCCTCACTAAAAATACTACTGCTTTCACCGAATATATTTTTATCCCTACTAGATGGCACCAACAGAACGCCACGTTCTTGTGACAAAAAGTTCTCAAGTACCGGTCCGAAGAGTTTCATCTGCCCTGCCAAAGGTACATCGTGACTAACTTCGATGAGAACCAGACTGCCATGAGGGTAGCCACCTCCCAAGATATCATCAAATTCCTTAGATCCGCTGGAAAACAGATCCCTATCCCAGTATGATGTTCCCTCACCATCTAGGATCGGGTCGTGTTCTTTCTGGAAAAGAGGTATGTTTTGACTAAATGAAGGAGAGTATCTGAACTTTCCACCATCCAAGGTAAACAAATACATCGGTCTATCGATCCTGATACCCCTGAGCTTGTTCAAGGACATCAGTCTAACTCGTCGACCACTTTGTTCATCTACGCTCAATGTGACGACGCCGTCCACCAGATAATCCCATGTGGTCGCCTCTTCAGCTTCGAGAACTATTATCAGCTTGGTTCCCGACATCTCGACCAGATCTCTCTGGAGAACCTTTATCAATGATGTAGCGTCGACCGCATACCTCTCGATCAGCGACTCAAGACTGTCGATGATGACGATCGAGGGGGAAGGAAGACGAGAATCTACACGATCGTAGATATCTTCTAGTGCTGTGATATCTGAATCGGCCATAAGTGTCATCAAACAACTGCGAGAAACTTCCTCCGGAGGGGTGAACTCTTCAGGAGGTTTATCTCCCATTACATCTATAACTCTGCGAGCATGTTCGATCTTCTCAAATTTTTCGTCCCCACTGGCGAATGCTTTTGTTTTAGTGAGTTTTGATGTTTTATCTTTATACAACGAGCGTAAGAAATCCATACTCGAGTCCACGAGGTTTTCTCGCATGTCTTTCTCCTTCAACCATTGAAACTGGCTATAAAGGGATTTGTTGGATACCCTTGTTGAAAAATAGAATGAGTTTTCTATATCCGCTATCTCCTCTAACAAGGTCAGACTCAATATCGTTTTTCCAGTTCCTGCGTGTCCTTTGACGATCAAAGATCGTCCGACATCACTGCTGAAGAAATCGTATATCTCCCTCGGCAGTACTTTGTTCACCATACCACCCCGTCCCAATGCTCGAGAAGATGATCTACAGTTTCATCCATAGAGCCCAAAACACTGACGAAGTTATTACGTGTGTGGGTTCTAAGTATCAATATATGTTGACCATCGACCTTCTTTATTACCGTATCACCATCGCTAGCTCTCATAACTATGCGGTTCGGACGCTGCTTATTCAGATGTTCGTTAGCAGTGTTCGCTGCACCATAGATGGTAGCCGCCATTATTCCAAATGTTTCGATGCTCAAAGATCCTACATCACCTACACTGGCTACGATATCCCCATTCTTACGGGTGAGTAGACAAAGTTCTATTTCGGGTTTAGATTCCAGTTTTTTTAACGAATCCAGTACGACTCTCATGGACATGTAATTACCACCACTAGTGAAGACCTATATAACTCACAAGCTAAAATAATTTTTCTTTTTTGGAGCCTGTCAAAACTTTAGTGATTTTCAGGTTTTTGAAAATCACAAGGAAAAATGGAAATAAGCTTTAAATAGCCAGACATTATTATCTAACCATGCCT
>Ga0207421_10000212_pt1 | contig 72629 bp, 75 predicted proteins | sample SodLakKL_010_SED_4_FD_187542 | JGI IMG/M metagenome (GOLD analysis project Ga0207421, IMG submission 187542) | Alkaline sediment microbial communities from Lake Tanatar, Kulunda Steppe, Russia - 8KL_010_SED (SPAdes) (version 2) | ecosystem: Environmental > Aquatic > Non-marine Saline and... | reverse complement strand
CTTGAGGGAATCAGCGAGCTTCTTGACCTTGTGCTGCGCCTGGGCGAGCGCCATGCCATAGCCGGGGACGATGATCACGGACTCCGCGGCTTCCATGACATCATGAAGGTCCGTTTCATTTTTTTGAGCGGCGCCGGAAACAAATTCTTTTTTAACTGATTGTGGCTTCTGTCCCGAGGATACCTTGGCACCGAAGAGAACCTTGGTGAGAGGCTGATTCATCGCCTCGCACATCAGCTGCGTGAGAACGAGCCCGCTCGCGCCTACAATGCCGCCGAGGGCGACCAAAAGCACATTGCCTATCGCCATGCCGGCGATCGCACCCGCCACGCCGCTCAGCGAATTGAGCAGCGAGATGGCGATCGGCATGTCCGCACCGCCGATACGGACAGTAAAGACCCAGCCGAAGAAAAGGGCCAGAATGACGAGGATGATGAGCGATGTCACGGCGGGCATGTTAATAGCGACACTCAGAGCGATGAGCGCTAAGATAAGCAGAATCAATGCATTGTTTAACAGTTGATGTTTCGGAAGAACGATAGGTTTTCCATCTATCATCTTCGCCAGCTTAAGCGCGGCGACAATGCTTCCGGAAAGGGTGAGCGTACCGACGGAAAGCGCAATCAGTGTAGTCGTGTGTTCGAAAGCCCCCGTTTCCATCATAAGGGTCAGCGCAGCGACGACCGCTGAGGCGAAGCCGCCGATGCCGTTGAGCAGGGCCACAAGCTCGGGCATCTGCGTCATTTGAACGCGAAGCGCCAGAAAAGCGCCGATTGAAGCACCGAGCACTATCGCGACCAACACGCTTATTACAGCGCTATATGTCTCGAACACCTGGAAGAATACAATGGTGATGATTACAGCGACGAACACGCTGAACGCGCTCAACAGATTACCCCGCTGGGCCTGTTCGACACGGCTCAACATCGAGATGCCGCCGATGACCAGTGCGACTAGAAGGAAAGAAAGGGCGTAATAGACTACATCGCTCATCATCCACGCCTCTCTTTCTTTCTAAAGAATCCAAGCATTCTACGGGTTACCGTGAAACCGCCCACGATATTGATGGAGGCCAAGAACACAGCGAAGCCTCCGAGCAGGCCGCCCAGTACAGGGCGGTCCTCCACAAGCAAAAGGGCCACGATGCTCAAGGCCCCGAGAATGGTGATCCCGCTGAGCGCGTTCATGCCGGACATCAGCGGGGTATGAAGAAGACTCGGTACGTTACGGATCAAAAAATATCCGATGACGCTTACAACGACGAATGTCGCAATCAATACAATCGGTGACATAAGCCCTCCTTGTCAGTCAGTTTTGAACACTACTTGCGCCCCATGGCTTCAAGGGTGCCTTCATGCACGACTTCCTTGTTCTCCGTGACGATGATCGAATGGCACACCTCGTCCGAATGGTCCAAGGCGATCTCGCCATCCTTATGCAGATAGCTGAAAAGGTTGAACACATTGGAGGCGAACATTCTCGTCGCGCTCTCCGGCAGATACCCCGGGATGTTCTTGACCCCCTGTATCTCAACGCCATGGCGCTCGACGATCTCACCTGTCTCTGTCAATGAGCAGTTGCCCCCCTGGTCGACGGAGATATCCACAACGACAGATCCGGGGTGCATTGCCTTGACAATGTCCTCGTCGAGGAGAATCGGCGCCTGACGACCCGGAACCAAGGCGGATAGAACGACGATATCGTAATCGCCGACATGCTGCATGAGGACCTCCCGTTCCTTCTTCAGCCACTTCTCTTCAAGCGGCTTGGCATATCCGCCCTCGCCGATCGCGGCGTCCGCCGGGACACCGAGGTCGATAGTCTTAGCGCCGAGGCTTTTGGCCTGTTCTATGGCATCGGGACGTATGTCGGCCGCATGGACAACCGCGCCGAGGCGACGGGCGGTGGCGATGGACTGAAGCCCCGAGACACCGGTTCCTACAACCAGGACCTTCGCCGGATTGATGCGTCCCACCGGAGAGAAAATCTGCGGGATGAACTTCCCGACACTGTCCGCAGCCATGAGCATGCCTTTATACCCTGCACACGTACTCATCGACGTCAGCGCATCAAGCGTCTGTGCGCGGGATATGCGCGGAACTCCGTCCAGCGTGAGACCGATGACACCGCGCTGTGCCATGTGATCGACCATGTCATGATTCGAAGGGGACGCGGGATGAAGGAATGTAATGAGGTACTGCCCTTCATGCATCATGTCGAGTTCATGCTTGCCCTTCTCCTCATTAAAAAGGGGTTCCTTGACCTTGAGCACGACATCGACTTCATCCAGGATATCCTGGACATCCTCGACGACAGTCGCACCGGCCGCTTCATAGGCTTCATCTTTGAAATTGGACCCTTCACCGGCCTTGCTCTGCACAAAAACAGCGGCCCCTTCCTGGATGTACTTCTCAACGGTCTCTGGTGTCGCGGCCACTCGTTTTTCATTTTTCATGATTTCCTTAGGGATTCCGACCTTCATGGTCTCGCCTCCTGATTAGAAAGTTTTGTAAGGGGTTTCATACGCCTGTATTATAACATTAAAAGAGCCCCTGTTTCCACCCTTTTTAAGAAAAACGCCACAGCGATAACGCTTGGCGGTGAACTTAATCGAACCTTTCAGATTATATAGAAAGAATCCGAAGCGGGCATCGGATTCCGTTCTTTGGTTCAATAGGTTTCCTATTCAAAGATGCAGTGACATTTCATAGTCGCAGAGGTCTTCATAGAAGGCCTTCTCATGCGAGACGAGGATCAGCGTCCCGCGGTAGCTTCTGATCGCTCCCTTCAAAGCGTGCTTCGCCTGCGCATCCAGATGGTTCGTCGGCTCGTCGAGGATAAGGACGTTGCTCGGCGTATGCCTGAGGCGCGCGAGGCGGATCTTCGTCAGTTCACCACCCGAGAGTGTCGCGACTTTGCGCATGGCTTTCTCCCCGTCGATGCCATGCCTTCCCAGCAACCCCATGACATCCTTGCGGGTGAATGCCGGGTAGGCGTCATGGACGATGTCGTAGGGGGTCTTCTCCTCGGGGAGCGTTGAATCCTGTTCGAAATAGGCGGTCTCAACCTGATAGCCCCACGAGAACGTCCCGGATAGAGAGGGAATCTCCTCAAGAAGCGTGCGGATCAAGGTCGTCTTTCCGATACCGTTCTCTCCGGTGATAGCGACCCTGTCGCCGCGTTCGACAGTGAAATCCAAGGGCTCGACAAGCGGCGTGTCATAGCCGATCTCGAGCGTGTCCACCTCCAATACGACCTCGCCGCTTCGCTTCCCGTCGGGGAAGGCGAACTGATAGACCGGGTCCTTCCTGGGCGGTTCGATGCGCTCAAGCTTTTCAAGCATCCTGCGCCGGCTCTTCGCACGGTTCGATGTCGATGCGCGCGTGATGTTCTTCTGGATGAAGGTCTCCTGGCGCTTGATGAATTTCTGCTGAGCGTCGAAATCCTTCGCCTGCTGTTCAAAGCGCTGCCGGCTTTTCAAGAGATAATAATCATAATCCCCTTTGTAGCAAGCGATGCCCTTGTATTCGATGGCGAAAACCTTCTTAGCGATCGCCCGGAGAAAGTCCTTATCATGCGAGACGACCAGGAACGCCTGATCATAGTCCTGCAGATAGGACTGCAGCCAGGCGATATGCTCGACATCGAGAAAGTTCGTCGGTTCATCAAGCAACAAGACATCCGGCGCCTCTAGAAGGAGCTTCGTGAAGATGACCTTGGCACGCATCCCCGCTGATAGACGGCGGATCGGCTTCGAAAGCGCTTCTTCAGACAGTCCGAACCCCGAGAGAATCTTCAAAATGAACGAATCAATGGCATAGAACCCTTGCTCGGAAAGCGTCTCGCCGAGGTCGCTCGCTTTCACAAGCAAACGCTCCTGCCTGGCTGGGTCCGCTTCCGGCACTTTCTCATAGAGCGACTGCATCTTTTTTTCCATGGCGAAAAGGTCCGCATAGGCCTGATACAGGTAATCACGCACACGCTGCGCCTCGTCAAGCGCGGCGTATTGGTCGAGATATCCCACACGCTTGCCTTTGTTCCATATGATTTCGCCGCCGTCCGGCGCGAGAGAGCCCTGAAGCAGTTGCAGAAGACTGGTCTTTCCGGCGCCATTGCGGCCTACGAGCACAGCGTGGTCCCCTTCGAAAAGGCGCATGGACGCCCGCTGGAAGAGTTTTTCCGCGCCGTAGGAGAAGGTGAGGTCCCTCACGTCTAATACACTCATCTCTGTCACGTCCTTTCAAGCATGATGCGCCACGGCATAAAATGATGCCGGCGGCGCCGGCATCATTCAGCGAGCGATAAGAACTGTTCGATCTCCTTCTCGATGACTTCGAAGGACTTGTCCCAGAACGCCTGCTCGCTCACATCGATGCCGATGAGCTTTGCGACATCCTCGACATCGCGTTTGCCGGTCTCTTGAAGGAGGGCGTCGATTTTCCCTACAAAGGACTGTCCTTCTTCAAGGTAGAGCGCATAGATGCCTTTGGCGAAGAGCAGCCCGAACGCATAGGGGAAATTGTAATAGCTCAGACCGCTTCTATAGTAGTGCGGCTTGTTCAGCCACGCATAGGGATGGAGACAGTCGTCCGCGAGGCCGTCCCCGTAGGCCTCCTTCTGTGCGGACATCATCAGTTCCTTGAGCTGCCTCGCCGAGAGCGGTCCTTTCTCGCGGTGTTCAAAGACGCTTCGCTCGAAGATGAAACGCGACAGGATATCGACAATCACCTGCGTCGTCCCTGTGAGGGACTGTTCAAGGATGAACCGTTTCTCATCCCCCGATGCCTCTTTCAGCGCCGCGTTCTTCACAATGGTCTCCGAAAGCGTCGAGGCGGTCTCGGCGACCGGCATGGTGTAGCTCGCGTTCAGGATGTCCTCGTTGAAGATGCGGTCGCCGTGATAGGCGTGACCGAGCTCGTGCGCAAGCGTGATGACATTCGAGAAGGACCCCTTGAAATTAGTGAGGATCCTGCTCTGTCCGATCGGATGGATATTGAAACAGAATGCGCCGCCACGCTTGCCTTTGCGCGGCGTGAAATCGATCCAATCCTCATCACGCGCCCGGCGCGCGAGGTCTGCGAGGTCGTCGCTGAACGTGGCGAAATTCTCGATGACATAGTCCATCGCTTCATCGATGGTGAATGTGCGTTCGCTCTGGCCGATAGGGGCGAAGAGGTCATAGAACGGCAGGCCTCCCTCATGCCCGAGAAGCGCCGCCTTCTTCCTGAGATACTTGCGGAACATGGGCAGATGCTCACGCATGGATGCAAGCAGTGCATCAAGGGTCTTTCGCTGCATGCGGGAATCATGCACCGCCTGATCAAGCGCGCTTTCATAGCCGCGCCACTTGACGATCTCGTTCACCTCGCCCTTGATGGCGTTGAGAGCGGAGGCGACGGATTGTTCGATTTTTTCATAGGCGGCGATCTCAGCGTCATAGGCGTTCTGTCTTTCAGCCGCATCACGAGAGAAGGCTTTATTGCGGACCTCAGGAAGTGTCAACGTCTCGCCCTCGAATTCGATCTCAAGCGTGCTCGTCAGAAGCCCCTGGAGCTGGCTCCAGGCGTTGGAACCGGTCTGGGAGAGCTTGGCTACAAGCGATTCCTCACGTTCAGAGAGAAGATACTGCGCCTTGTCCTTCTTCCTGAGTAGATAGTATCTGAACGGCTTCAGGGAATCATTCGCCTCGATGACATCCTCTAGGTCATCCACGCCTCCAAGCCATTTGGAAAAGGCCGCATCGAGGGACACCGTCTCGCTTGCATAGCGCTGCAATCGGTCCATCCATGCCTGGCTTTCTTCATCCGTAGCGTCCGTCGCCAGCCGGAGATTGACATACCCCTGCGTTTTGACGAACGTACGTCGCAGTTTACGGACGAGGTCGAGATAACGCTCGATCACCTGCACAGTCCCTCGCTTTTCGGGGAGTTCCCGGGCGAAGGATTTCGCTTCTTCTGTCAATGACTCGATGGTGTCGATGGATTGTTTGAATGCCTCTGAATCATAGGAAGGAAAGAGCGGAGAGAGATCCCATTTCGACATGCGGATGCATCCTTTCTTCATTTATTTGTGGTGCCCTGCGCATCAGCGTCTCGCATTCAAGAGCGCGATGAGACGCAGAAGTTCAAGGTAGAGCCAGACAACCGTCACAACGAGGCCGAGGGAGAGCATCCACTCGTATTTCGCGTCAGCGCCGCCTTCGACGGCTTTTTGAATATTGTCGAAATCGATGAGCAGGAACAGCGAGGAGAGCACGACGGCCACCACGACGATGACAGCGTAGATCTCCAGCCCTATGTTGCCGAGGCCCGCACCGGCGAACATGAAGAATCCCATCATGAACAGCGAGGCGAAAACAAGGCCGACAAGGGCGGTGAACATCACACGGCGGAAGATGGGCCCGACCGTTATGATGCCGCTCTTATAGAGGAAGAACATCGCCAGAAAGACGCCCCCCGTCGACATAAGAGCCGTCGAGACAATGTGGTTCCCGAGGCTTATGGCATAGACCGAAGAGATCGCGCCGAGCGCGAACCCCTTGCTGAGGACATACACGATGGAGAACACCGGCGCAAGACGCGTGCTCACTGTGGCAACGATGACACTTATGAGCGCCACGATGATAGCCACGACCATCCCGATGGTCACCCCCGGCGTAAAGCCGTAATCGAATACATACGCCGCGCTCATCACGCCGCTGCCGGCAAGGAGCGCGAATAGAATGGACAGCTTTCTTATGATGCCGCCATACGTCGCCGCACCTGCGGTGCCGGCCGCATAGCCTTCCTGTTGTGCGCGTTTCACGACAGGGTTGGATCCCATGAATCTCATGTTACATTCCTCCTTATTGTCACTTGATGTGAGTCATCCACTACATATCGAACAGGCTCACCTGAGCCGTATCAGGCAGGTCCTCGAAAGCATCGAGGGCATGAAGCTTCTTGATCAGCGTGTTGGAAAGCGCCGTGCGGGCCGCGACATCCTCCTTGGAGGTGAACATCTTATCTTCCCTGGCTTCGACAATGCTCTTAGCAACTTTCCCTCCGAGGCCGTCTAAGGCGACGAACGGCAGCCGGAGCCCTGCGCCGTCCGAAGTGAGTGTGAAATCCGTCGCGGCGGATGAACTTATAGAGAGGGGCGCGAAGTAGAAGCCGCGCTTCACCATCTCGAGCGCTACTTCAAGCACAGTGTAGAGACGCTTCTCCGGGTCGCTCGCGCCGTTCCCCTTCTCTTCGATCTCCTTCATGCGGCGTTCGATCTCGTATTCCCCTCCGCGCATGGCGGTGAGGTCGAAATCGCTCGCCCTTTTTGAGAAATAGGCGCTATAGAAATAGATGGGACGGTACAGTTTGAACCAGGCGATCCTAAGCGCCATGATAACATATGCCGTCGCATGCGCCTTGGGGAACATGTACTTGATCTGTCCCGCGCTCCATATATACCATTCAGGGATATCATAGGAGCGCATCGTCTCCTTGTAGCCTTCCCACTTCTCCGGCTGCGAAGCGGCCTTGCCCTTGCGGATGAATTCGCTGATCTCGAACGCTTTCTCACTCGGCATGCCGCTCTCGATGAGATAGACCATGATGTCGTCGCGGCAGCCGATGACATCCTTGAAGGGGATCTTGCCGTACTGGGTCTTGCCGGTGACGAGCTTTTCAGCGTTGTTCAGCCAGACATCCGTCCCATGGGAGAGACCGGAAATCTTCACGATGTCGGCGAAGGTATCGGGCCGTGAATCCTTGAGCATGCCGCGGACGAAGGAGGTCCCCATCTCGGGGATGCCGTAGGAGGCCACCTCGCTCTTGATGTCGGAAGGTTTCAGGGAGAGGACCTCGGTCCCCTTGAGCATCCGGTAGACCTTGGGGTCGTCGATGGGGATGTCCCGAGCGTCCGTGAAGGGGAAGCTTATGGGGTCCTCCTTGACGAAATCCATGAGGTAGCGGATCATCGTCGGGTCGTCGTGGCCGAGCACGTCCAGCTTGAAGAGGTTGTCTTCAAAGGAATGGTAGTCGAAATGCGTCGTCTGCCAGGCTTTTGTCGTATCATCCCCCGGATACTGCACAGGGGTCACATCATGGATCTCCTTGTAGGAAGGGACGACGACAATGCCCCCGGGATGCTGTCCGGTCGAACGCTTGACGCCGGTGATCCTCCCCGCGCGGCGGTCGATCTCGGCCCGTCTCAGCCTGAGATGCTTCTTCTCCGCATAGCCCTTCACATAGCCGTAGGCCGTTTTCGAGGCGACCGTGGAGATCGTCCCGGCGCGATAGGCGCGGTCCTTTCCGAAGAGTTCACGGATATATTCATGCACGTGGGGCTGATAATCCCCCGAGAAGTTGAGGTCGATATCGGGGACTTTGTCCCCTCTGAAACCGAGGAACGTCTCGAAAGGGATGTCGTGTCCGTCCTTGCGCATGGTCTCGCCGCATTTCGGACAGGGCACGTCTTTCAGATCGAAGCCGCTGTCGACATCATCGAGAAGGGTCTGGATGCCTTTCTCCTCATCCCTGACCCCGTAGGTCCTCTTCTGTTCCGGCTTCATCTTGAAGGAGGTGAAATGACACGCCGGGCATGCATAATGCGGGCTCAGAGGGTTGACCTCCGTGATATCCATCAATCTAGCGACAAGGCTGGACCCCACGCTGCCGCGCGAGCCGACGAGGTAACCATCATCAAGAGACTTCTTCACAAGAAGATAGGAGATGTAATAGACTGTCGAGAACTTGTTGCGGGTGATGCTCGCCATCTCCTGGTCCAGTCTGTCCCTGACCAGAGGCGGGAGCGGTTCACCATAGAGTTCGTGCGCCTTGGTTTTCACCATATCCTTCATCCTGTCCTCGATGGAGGGGATGCCTTCAAGCGCCAGGAAATCATCCGTAGGCGCATAGAGTTCATCATTGAACGCTTCGAACGTTTCAACCATCTCCGCGATGTGCCGGGAATTGTCCACGACCACGCGGTGCGCGTCCTCCTCGAGATGGCTGAACGCCTCAAGCATCTCATCCGTGGTTCGGAAATACTGCGAAGGAATGCGTTCATAACGGGCGAGCGCATGATATCCGCCCCCGACAATCGGCGTACGCACATAGATATCCCGGTAACGGACACTCTCCGCTTCGATGTGATGGGCGTCGCTGGTGGCGACAACCGGCACATCGAGCGCGTCGCCGATTTTCAGGATGCGCTTGTGAACGGCCTTGATGCGGTCTGCGACATCATCGAGGTCCTGTTCCCAGTGGCCGTGGTCCTCCGGCGGCTGCAGTTCGATGTAATCATAGAATTCCGCATGACGCTTGAGCGTCTCTTCCTCCTGGTTCAAGGCGATTTCAAAGAAATCGCCGTTCATGCAGCCGCTGCCGATGATCAGACCCTCGCGATGTGATTCGAGGACACGCCGGGGCAGCTTCGCTCCGCGGCTGTAATAGGTCGTGTTCGCGAGGGAGATGAGCTTGTAGAGATTCTTGAGCCCTTTGAGGTTCTTAACAAGGACGCTCACATGACCACCGCGGGCGTGCTTATAGACATCCTCCCCGGGAATCGCCTCATGAAGGTTCGATAGGTCGTCGAAGGTGCGGATTCCCGCTTTATCCAGATCGGCAAGCATGTGCAGGAATATATTCGCCGTCGCCTGTGTATCGTATTCAGCGCGGTGATGACGTGAAAGCTCGACATTGAAATATTTGGAGACAGCCTTGAGATTGAACCGCTTGAGCTTACGCGCATAGAACTGCCGTGCGATCTGTAAAGTATCGATGACAGGATAAGGCCCGTCGTGGATCCCCTGCTGCTTCAGCGCATGATTGATATGCGCCATGTCGAAGGGGGCGTTGTGCGCAACGAGAACGGTGCCTTCAAAGAACGCCTTGAATTTCGGCAGCGCCTCTTCGATCGACGGCGCATCCGCAACATCGGAATCCTGGATGCCCGTGAGGCGTTTCGTGAAAGCGCTGAGCTTTCTTTCCGGATTGACGAACGTATCGAAAGAATCCACTCGCTGATGCCCCTGGATCTTGACAGCGGAAATCTCGATGATGGCGTCCTCGTGGACGGAGAGGCCTGTCGTCTCGATGTCGAAGACGGTGTATGTCGCTTCGCTGAGACGGGCGGCACTCTCCCCGCTCGTCACGCGCAGGAGATTTTCATCGATCAAGGATATCTCAGAGCCGAAGATGGGCTTTATCCCCTTTTGCCTCGCCGCTTTATAGAACTCGGGAAAAGCCTGGACATTGTCATGGTCCGTAAGCGCGATCGCGTCGTGGTTGAAACGGGCCGCCGTCTCGACATAGTCTTCGACGGCATCGATGCCGTCAAGAGTGGACATCTTCGAGTGAAGATGCAGCTCGACGCGTTTCATCCCGGCGTTATCCTCCCGGAGCTTCAAGGGGCGGGGGCGGTTGGTGCGCTCGATGACATTGGCGATAAGGATGACCTCGTCTGTGAAGTCATCATGCTTCGCCGTGCCTTCGACGCGCATGTCCATCCCTTCTTCTGTCTTGTCGAGATACGCTTCCTCCTTGGCGTCCCGGACGAATTTCTTCACATAGACCGAATCATCCTCGGCGTTGGTGAGGATGAACGTATAAAGCAATGTCTCCTTCTTGATCCGCCGCTTTTCAAGAGAATGCACCCGCCCCTCAACGATGAAATCCTCGTGCCGACTCGAGGAGCGGTGCTCTAAAAGCGCGGATTCATCATACGGTATGTCGGATATCGTGTGCGTGATCCGGTCGATCTTCTTACGGTAGAAGCGCTCGAATCTGAGAGGGGCCGGTGACTTCTCTTCAGTGGTCTCCTTCTTCTCCTCCTGTTCGATCTGCTCGGTGATTGTCGGGCGTTCGTCACAATACTCGACGCTCAAGGAGACTTCAAAGCCGAAGTTTTTCAGCAGCGCCTCTATTTCAAGGAGCATCTCCTCGACATAATTGCCGTCCCGCGGGCACTTGATACGCAACGCATTGCCGTCTCGCTCGACATCGAAACCCTTGACGGCGTTGAACCGGGGGCGCTTTCGGCTCAGACGTTCGAGCGCGAACGCGTAATAGGCTTCGAGATGCTCATGATCAACAGTTTCATAATCGATTCTGTACGACACTTCGAGACAGCTGTCCAAAAAAGCCGGAAGACTCTCCAGTCTCCCGATGAAACGCTTGAACACCTCTATAGGAAGAGGTGTCGCAAGTTCTATATGAAAGAACCAGGTGCGTCGCTTCTCATCGACCTCAAGTTCGATGAGCTTGCCCTGATAATCAGTTTCATCCTCATGCAGATCAAGCAGCTTGATCAATGTCTCAAAGGCTTGTTCCATCGTCGTCACTCCATCTTTTCATATCGATTATAGCACACAGGATGAAAAAAAAAGTAGATGAAATCTACTTATTTTTCAAACTCGATGTCGATTTTTCCTGCCTGAATCTCCTCTAAGGCTACCCCCACCGGCTTGACGCATTTGGGGTCTATGGTTGTGTCGTCATTCTCGCGTATGCGCTTGGCACGCATCGACGCCGCATAGGCGAGCTTGTACTTGGAGTCTATTTGCTTGAGGAGTTCGTCGATAGAAGGATATCTGAGACCTTCGCGGTTCCTACTCATGCTTTCCCACCTCCAGGAGCTGGTTGTATTTATGAATGGAGCGTTCGGTGCGCGCGTGCTCGGCGCGTATGATCGCCAGCACCCTGTCCGCTGCATTCGTGACCTCGTCATTGACGACGATATAATCGTACTTATGGGCGAGGGGGAATTCTCTTTCCGCCTTGTCCATGCGTTTCTGAATGGTGTCCCCGGTCTCTGTCCCGCGCCGTAGAAGCCGACGATAGAGCGATTCCTTGTTCGGGGGCGCGATGAAGATGAATACGCCTTCGGGCGCTTTCTCCCTGACCTGCAGAGCACCCTGGACTTCGATTTCCAGGACAACTTCCCTGCCTTCCTGCAGATGGGCGTCCACCTTGTCTTTCGGAGTGCCGTAATAATGGCCGACGAACTCGGCCCACTCCAAAAACGCATCATCCTTGATCCGGCGTTCGAACTCTTCATGGGAGACGAAATAATAGTCGGAGCCTTCGACTTCGCCCTCGCGCTGGGGACGGGTGGTCATCGATGTTGAATAAACGAGGTCATGGCCCTCAAGATCGAAGAGCGCTTTCCGGACAGTGCCTTTACCGACACCCGAAGGGCCGCTCAGGACAACCAGGAGTCCCCGTTCATTCAATTTCATTCGACCGCCCCCGTTTCGATGACATTGTTACTAGATATGATAACACTTTTAACGGGTTTTTGTAAGGCCGTCTGCGCAAGTTTTTGAAAATTTTCCTCCAGGGACTCTGCCCACCGTACTTTATCACACAGGAAAGAAATTTTGCAAGACAATCGCCTTCACCATGTTATAATACATGCGGTGATTATATGAGTTATGACGGACTGATGCTCTCACACGTCATCAAGGATCTCAAGGAGACCCTTGAAGGCGGACGCATCGATAAAATCTATCAGCTAGTCGATTTCACATTCCTTTTCAAGGTGCGCGCGCGCAAGAGTTACACACTTCTCATAAGCGCGTCCAGGCATAACAGCCGCATGCACAGGACCTATACGGACTATGAGAAACCCTACAAGCCGCCGATGTTCTGCATGTTTCTGAGAAAACACCTAGAGAGCGGGCGCATAGAATCCATCGAACAACACGGCAACGACCGTCTTGCAGTGTTCACCATCGCCGCCAAGGATGAACTGGGAGAGACAAGCCAACGGCAGCTCATCGTCGAACTGTTCGGAAAAGACGCCAACATAGCGCTCTGCGATGAAAAACGGACCATTCTCGATGCGCTGCATCATGTCCACCCCTTCGAAGAGAACCGGACCATGATCAGCGGCGCGACGTACCGCTATCCCGAGGATGACAGGAAGAATCCGTTCGAAGCGCAGGCCGCCGACACTCTGCGCGCCATCCAATCCGAACGCGTCAAGGATTACCTCAAGGCTTTCGAAGGCATCTCCCCTCTATTCATCAAAGAATACCTGCACCGCTTGAAAAAGGGCGAAGGGTCCCCCGACGACATCTTCAGCACAATGCTTTATGAAAAGAACTACCACGCAAAGGAGACTGACAAGCTCTTCTTCGCGCCCTACACCCTGACGCATATCGATGGTGAGACCATCCCGTTCGACGATTTGAACAGCATGCTGGATTTCATATTTCAGGCAAGGGAGAAAAAAAACCAGAAACAACAGCACGCGAAGGACCTCTTCCGTTTTGTGAAACGGCAGATCGAAAAACAGACGAATAAGATCCGGCAGGTGAAACAAGCGCTCAAGGACAGCGAAGAAGCCGGACTTTACCAGAAAAAGGGCGAAATACTCCTGAGCCAGCAGCACGAGGTCCAAACAGGGGATCGAAGCGTCACCCTCCATGACTATTACGAGGATGCACCGATCACCATCGAGCTCGACCCTGAGAAAACCGCCGTGGAAAACAGTGAAATCTATTTCAACCGTGCGAAGAAACTAAAGAGGAGTGTCCCGAGATTAAAAAAGGAATTGAAAAAGGCGCGCAGGGAGAAAGCCTACTTCGAGATCATCGAGGACCAGCTTGAAAGAGCGAACTTCAACGAGCTTCTGGATATCCGCGAAGAGCTGAACAGCTACGGCTACCTCAGACAGCAGAAAAAGAAACGGCCGCAGAAAGCCTCGCAGCATCTGACTTTCATCGACCCGCGCGGCTATGAAATCATGGTCGGGAAGAACAACAGGCAGAACGCATTGATCACCCATGAAAAATCAAAACATTTCTATGTCTGGTTCCACGTCAAAGACGCGCCCGGATCACATGTGGTGGTGAAGAAGGGGTTCCCGCTCGAAGAAGACACAATCAGGACCGCCGCCCAGCTCGCCAGCGTCTATTCCAAAATGCGCTATTCCTCCTCCGTCCCCGTCGATTATACAGAGGTCCGGAACATCAAGAAGATTCCCGGACAAAAACCATGCTTTGTGACATACACCAATCAAAAGACCATCTACATGGACCCTGACAATGACTATGTAAAACGTCTGAAACAAAAATGAGAAGTCAAGCCGACTTCTCATTTTTTATCAAGCGTTGTCTTCTTTCCGCCGAAGCGTATGGAAGGGTCCAGACCGGCGTTCAGCAAATCTATGAACAGCGCAGCCACAAACGAAAGCGCCACAAAGAAAAGGACATTTGCGACTGTAATGTATATATCGATGCGGAAGACCCCGGCCCCGAAGAATGATTCATACATATTGTTGATGAACAATGCGGCCATGCCGCCTATGCCGTACATCTGTTCAACCACGAAAGCATTCATCAGCACAAAAGCGAAATACCCTGGGACTTGCGGAAGCACGGATATGAGGGACGTCTTCAGACCATGCCGGCGAATCGCCTGATTCCGGGTGAGCCCCTTGGTCTGCGCCAGCAGCATATGGTCCGCTTGAAGCGAGTCGATTAACTCATTGCGGATTGACTGCGTCATCTGCGCTAAAGGGGGCCGGATATGGCAAGTACAGGAAGGATGAGCGCGACTGCCCTCTCCCAGGGTTCGCCGCCGTGAGGGTACCATCTCGGAAGCCAATCAAGATAGAAACCGAATATGTAGATAAAAGCCTTTATCAGCACGAATCCAGGCAGCGCACTGAAAATCATTGTCAGAATGCTGATCAGCTTGTCAATCCAGCGATGGGCGTGGAACGCGGATAAAAGCCCCAGCAGGATGCCCCCGAAAATATAGAGGAAGAACGATACACCGATCACCTGAAGCGTGATGGGCATTCTCTCCACGAGAACCTCCCAGACGGGCTCATGGGCATGCGTAACGCCCCAATCCCAACGGAAAAGTATTCCTTGTATATAATTATTGAGACTGTCCAGGGCTTCAACGGCATCCTCCCTGAATGATGTATAGGGAGACCAGACATTGAGCATGACGAAACTACAGACTAAATAGACCACCGCTGTGACGACAAACAAGCCGACCAGCATCCAGAAGATTCTCATTGCAGCGTATTTAAGCACAGCATGCACCACCCTTCTAAGCATTCACATAGACCTGTCATACATCGAGGGAGGTCTTCTTGCCGCCGAAACGCATGGATGGGTCGAGCGCACTATTCACAATATCGACGAGCATGGCGGCCACGAACGCCAATGCCACATAGAATGATGCAAGCGCGACGGTGATGGGAATGTCTATTTGAAAATAGCCACCGAACGAAGCACGGTACATGACTGAAAGCAACAGCGAAGCCATGCCGCGCATGCCATACATCTGTTCAACCACGAACGAATTCATCACAGCGAATGAGAAAAAGCCGGGAATATGCGGCAATACGGAAATAATCGCGTTCTTGAAACCATGCCTGAACACGGCCTGCCTTTTATTGAGGCCCTTGGTCCGGGCCAGAAGCATGTAATCCGCATCCATCGTATCGATGAGCTCGTTACGTAAGGATTGCGTCATCTGGGCGAGGGGAGGGCCGGAGACCGCCAGTACGGGAATCACATAAGCCAGCGCCCTTTCATGAAGCTCGCCTGCGTGCGGATACCATCTCGGCAGCAAATCAAGTTCGAAACCGAAGAACAGAATGAGCGGGATGATCAGCACAAAGCCGGGCAGGGAACTGAATGTCATAGTGAACGCACGTATCACAAGATCGGAGGGCTTGCTCTGCCTCAAAGCGCCTATCATGCCGAGCACCATGCCGAATAGGATATAAAAGAGCAATGACAGCGCCATAAGCATCAACGACCTCGGCATCCTGTAAGCGACCAACTCCCAGACCGGTTCGCCATTCCTGGTCACACCCCAGTCCCATTCAGTAACGATCATCAGAAGATACATGCGCAGATTATCAAAAGCGGTGACAATGTCATCACCGAACTCCGTATAAGGGGACCATATCGTCAGCATCGCCATGCTGCATATAAGATAAATGAGCGCCACAACCGCTGCCAGCGAGACAAGCAGCCATAGAATCCTCAGCAAAATATACCTAAACACCGCTACCCACCGCCCTCGTTGAGCATTTTTACGCATGTGACTACCATTTTAATATTGTTTGTGTCACAAATCAAGTCAAAAAGGGCTTTTTACTGGAAAAAGCGTTCTCATAAAACAAGCGCCCTTCCTCGAGTGCTTGTTGCGGGGCGTTACACTCATTTTTTTCTTCGGACTTCATCATGGATATGTTCTATGAACGCATCCACGGACAGTGTCGTCTGTTCCTTCTCGCCATAACGGCGGTACGTGACAGTGTCGTTCTCCACTTCTTGATCGCCGATGACGAGCTGATAGGGAATCTTCTGTGTCTGCGCGGCCCGGATGCGGTATCCCAGTTTTTCCTCCCTGTCGTCGATCTCGCTTCTCAGTCCTTTCTCAATCAACTTCCGGTTCAAATCCCGCGCATAATCATGATGGACGTCACTGACAGGGATGATTTCAATCTGAATGGGGGCGAGCCATGTCGGGAAAGCGCCCTTGTATTGTTCGAGCAGGATGCTCATGAGGCGTTCCCACGTTGAAAGCAGGCCTCTGTGGATGAGCACGGGACGATGCTTCCTGCCGTCCTTGCCGATATATGTCAGTTCGAAACGCTCGGGGAGGAGGAAGTCCAGCTGGACCGTGCTCATCGTGATCACATGAGCGAGCGCCGTCTTCACCTGGACATCGATCTTCGGTCCATAAAAGGCGGCCTCGCCTTTCATCTCCTTGTACTCAATGCCCGCCTCATCCAGCAGTTCCTTCATGACCTTCTCGGCTTCATTCCATAATTCATCATCATCATGGAATTTACCGGTGCCTTCATCCCTGAGCGCCAGTTCCAGATAATCGATCTCGAGGCCCAGATCATCGATGGCTTTCTGGATGAGCCGGTAAGCGGAGAGCACCTCTTCTTTTATCTGGTCCTTGCGCGCGAAGATGTGCGCATCGGTCAGCGTCATCGCACGTACGCGCTCGAGGCCGCTCAGAGCCCCCGACGCCTCATAGCGATGCTGGGTGACAATCTCGGCATAGCGGATGGGCAGCTCACGGTAGCTCCTGAGCGCGCTGCTATAGACAATCGCGTGATGCGGACAGCTCATCGGCCTGAGCACGTAGGCTTCATCATCAAGCTCCATCAGCGGAAACATGTCATCGCGGTAATGCTTGAAATGGCCGCTGATTTCATAGAGCTGCCTGGTGCCGAGCACCGGGGTGGATAGATGCTTATAGCCCGACCGGCGTTCGAGTTCATAGACATAGTCCTCGAGCACGCGACGGACCGTATAGCCTTTAGGAAGCCATATCGGCAAACCCTGACCGGCCTTTTCGTCGAGCATGAATATGCCGAGTTCCTTGCCCAGCTTGCGGTGGTCGCGCTCTTTTCGCTCCTTGAGCATCTCGAGGTATTGATCCAGGTCCTCCTTGGTGTACCAGCTCGTTCCATAGACCCGCTGAAGCATCTCCCTCGAGGAATCACCGCGCCAGTAGGCGCCGGCGACACTGAGGAGCTTGAAATGCCTGATGCGGCTGGTGTTGGGGAGGTGTCCTCCGCGACAGAGGTCCTCGAACTCCCCCTGCGTATAGACAGTGATGACCTCGCTGTCATCGAAATCTTCGAGCATCTCGAGTTTATAAGGGTCGTCCTTGAACCTTTCGAGCGCTTCGGGCTTGCTTAGGACCTCGCGTTTTACAGGATGTGCTTCCTTCACGATGCGGCGCATCTCGTTCTCGATTTTCGGAAGATCCTCTTCGGTGATGGATTCACTCGTCGCGATGTCATAGTAGAATCCTCCCTCGATGGCGGGACCGACGCCGAATCTGGCATCGGGATATAACCGCTTGATCGCATGCGCCAAAAGGTGCGCGCTTGAATGATTGAGGATCTCCAGCGCTTCTTCGTCATCCTTGGTGATGAGGTGGAGCGCGGCGTCCTCCTCGATGGGCCGGTTCAAATCGAAAAGTTCGCCGTTGACATAGGCGCCGACGCTTTTCTTCTTCAGACCGCTCGCGATATCACCGGCGATTTCCTCCGGTGTCACGCCTTCGTCGTATTGTCTGGTGCTGCCGTCCTTGAATGTAATCTCAATCATCGGAACCCCTCCTCTCGTCATAACGCGCTTCGTTGATCTTATCTTTCTCGAGGATGGCCTCTTCGAGGTCGATATCGTAGATGTTGGCGATATGCGTCACATAATGCAATACATCGTAGAGTTCATACTTGATCGCCTGCTTTCTCTCTTCATCGAGCCCGGCCTGGTGCTCTTTGCGCATCTCGACAGAGAGCTCTCCGACCTCCTCGAATAATTTGAGCACAATCTCATGTTTCTTGTCGGGGTGAAAATCCACCGAGCGGATGTGCGCCTGCAGATCCTTGACGCGCATGTCTCGCTTCAACATAGTCATTCCTCCTAAAAAAAACACCCTTTATGACATAAAGGGCGAACGTGGCCGCGGTACCACCTTATTTTATCGCTTGAACCCTTAACGCGGGACGACGGGGATCTCTTTCGAGTCCAGCTCCGAGGGAGTGATCCTTCCTGATGGCGGCTTTCACCGTCCCGCCTCGCTTTCCGGTGGAAGAACCGTGGCCTCTTCAACGCTTCGTTTGGTATCATGCTATAACAAGCCTTGAGAAATGTCAACTCATACGGAATTCATCGGCGAGGCGCTTCACTCTCTCGACGATGCGCCAGCCCTTGATAAGCTCCTGTTGCTGGTTGTTGTCGATGAAATATTTCGACAACTCCTTCAAGGGGACATTGGACGCGAAGAAAGTCGGCTTCTCATCGAGAAGCCTGTGCTGCAGGATAGGACCGAGCACTTCATCACGCACCCACTGGCTGTAGGATTCAGCGCCGATATCATCAAGCAACAGGATATCAACATGCTTCAAATCTTCAATCCGCTGTTCCAGATTCCCTGTCTGGATCGAGGACTTGATCTCGCGCACAAGGTCCGGATAATAGGCCAGGAGCGCCTCGAAACCAAGGTCGCTGAAACGGTTGGCGATCGCGCCGAGCGCATAGGTCTTCCCCACCTGATAACGGCCGTGGAGATAGATACCTTTGACACTCTCCCCCTTCTTGAAGGCGTTGGATACAGCCATGATTTGATGGTAGACCTGCTTTCTAGCGTCCGTGTTCATGTAGAAATCCTCAAGCGTGGCCTCCATGACCATCTTGGGCATGTAGAGCGCCTGGAAGCGTTCCCTGTGCCGTCTTTTTGCAAGGTAATCCTGCAGATACTCGCAGGCGCGGTATTCAAGCGAGATAGCGCCTCTCTTGTAGAAAAGGTTCGGCTGCATCCCCCGGGATTCCAGCATGCATTCGGAAAGCGAAGGGCATGCTTCGCAATATGCGATCTCGCTGGTGTAGACGAGCAGTTCGTTCACCGCTTCTTCAATCGCCTCGCCGGGGACATCGTGTTCGATGAAGAATGATTTCAGACGCGCATCTTCCGAGAGCTTCTCGGCAGTCTCTTCAACGCGCTCCGGATCCTGTTTGAAAGGATAGCGCTTCACGCTTATTCCTCCTCTTGTTCCTTAAGATATTCATCGAACCAGTCGATGTCGGTGTCCACGGGTTTCTCTCTTCCCCCTCTGCGCCGGGAGGGAGCGGTGCGTCTCGAGAGCTTGCGCTTGATATGGTTCACAGCATCGTCGGCCGTCTCGACATCGGCGCGCTTCCACTCGGCCACGATCTTCTCGAAATAGTTATAGACAGGAAACTGACCCTCCAGTTCCTTGAGTACATAGGCGATCATGACATTGAGCACTTCAAGAGGGAGTTCGCTGTTTTCGATCAAGCGTTCGATCACCTTCAGATCCCCGGCGGGAGCGCGCATGCCTGTGGTCTCTTCGAGCAGCGTCTTGGGATGGACGCGCTTGAAATACTCGAGATTATAGGCATCCGTCTTCTTCTCTACCGGGGGGCGCTCCTTGTTCTGATACGCCCGCTGCGCACGCGTGCGCATGCCGGTGAAGTCGATCGTCTTATCGTCGTTCAGACTCTGCTTGATGAACGTCTGGAGCTCTTCCTCGTTTAGCTGATAGATATAGGCCATCTCGCGCAGCTTGTCCTTGACGCGTGTCGTGCGCATCTTTTCAGAAAGCAGCGATTTCGGCACCGCATCGAGCACCAGCTCGATGTCTTTCGCATGCGAGATTTGCACTTTCTTCGACTGCGACTCGATATAGGCCGCCCGTGTGCTGATGGGTTTCCTGAGAGGGGGGAAGACTTCATCGAAGCTGACGCTCCTCTGAGTATACCCTTTCTTCTGTGTACGGACAATCTTGAAATGCGCGATCAGATCCGCGAACCTGTCCTCCCCTATCACATGCTTGAGATAGGGACCGAAAGGGGAGTCCTTGATGAAGGCTTCCGGTGAAAGCGGCATGTAGAGCTCGAGGAGATAATCCTCTTCTCCTTCGAACGTCTCCAGCAGCCCGCTCGCTTCAAGTGCCCGCCTCGCGCGGATAAAAGCCTCCGGCTGCAGTCCGAGAAGATCGAGAAAGAACGCATGCGGGTATGTCGGCGAAGCGAGGCGGGAGCGGTCGATCAGCGCATGCAAAAGCATATAGAGACTGTGCGCATCGCCGCCGATGATGGGGCGATATAACAGGCTCAATGTATGAATATGTGTCGGTGAAAGGGCGTCATGCGCCGTCACCTTGATCGGTGTGTGCGGATCCTTCATGCAATCACCCGGTTCCCACCGCTTCCTTTGCGGAGATTTTCTTGATCCTGTTCAACACGCGGTCGAATGACTTGCGCGTGTCGAGGATGCTTTTGGAATTATCAATGACAAAATCGGCCAGCTCCCTTTTCCTAGAGAGCGGCATCTGCGCCTTGATCTTCTGTCGGGCATAGGATTCATCGATCTTTTCGCGGGCGACGAGTCGGTCGATCTGATCCTTCTGTCGGGCGTAGACGAGGACGCTCACATCGACGAGTTCATGAAAATCAGTCTCGAAAAGCAGCGGGACATCAAGGACGACGATAGGCTCCCCGGACTTTTCAAGATGCTCGATCTCTCGCTTCATGCGACGCTTGACCCTCGGATGAATGATATCATTCACTTTCTGACGCATGGAGGCGTCCTTGAAAATCCGCCGCGCCAGCTTATTGCGGTTAATCTCCTTCGACGGCGTGAGAATCTCCTCGCCGAGAAGTTCCACGAGCGCTTCATAAGACGGTGTGTCTTGTGCGAGCTCCGCCTTGGCGTAGCGGTCGGCGTCAAGGACGGGGATGTCTTTCTCAGAGAACATGCGGCTGACTGTGGACTTGCCGGTGGCGATGCCCCCTGTCAACCCAACGATTAAAGTCATGTCATCCCTTCTTTCCTCTCCGCTGACAATGCGGACAAAAGTAGGTCCCCCTGCCGTTCACCTTGATCTTTTCAATAGGTGTCGAGCAGTGCGGGCAGGGCGTCCCGGCTTTGGTATGCACGCATAGTTCGCGTTCAAACCTGCCGTCGGTGCCCAGGGTGTTTTTGTAGGTGCGGACGGAGGCGCCCCCGGCGTCGATGGCCGATTCCAGGATGCGCTGGAAGCAGGCATGGATCCTAGACGCCTGCGTCTCTTCGAGCGTTCGCGCTTCCTCCATGGGATGCACGCCGGCGCAGAAGAGTATCTCATCCGCATAGATATTGCCGATACCGGCGACAACGCGCTGATCGAGAAGCACACTCTTGATTGCACGTCTTCCCTTGAGCATGCCATGGAAAAGGGCGGGTGTCAAGGACGCATCGAACGGTTCGTAGCCCAGTTTTGAGAGGGGGCGCGTCGTAAAAACCGTCTCTGCGTCCCTCAGAGCGAAGGTGCCGAATTTGCGCACATCCTCATATAGAAGCGCCGTCCGGTCCGTAAAGAAGATGCGCGCCCTCTCATGAAGTTGTTTTTTCTCCTCACGGTCCGTGAGGAAGTACTTGCCCTCCATCCTGAGATGGGAGAGGAGATAGACGCCGGCTAGATCGAACAGGAGATACTTGCCCCGGCGCTTGACATCCTCGATGACGCGGCCCGAAATCGTGGAATGGAAGCGCTCGAGGGCCCCTTCAAGCATGGGGGGATAGTCGACATGCGCCGTCTCGATCCGCTTGCCCTTCACCTTCGCCTCGAGGGAGCGGCGCACCGTCTCGACCTCGGGGAGTTCCGGCATCTACTCGATCACCTGGAAACGAGACGGGTCGTAGCGATAGTTGACTTTCTGCGCTTTCTTCTCCGGATATCCCGCGGCGACCAAGGAGAACGGCTCGGTGCCTTCGGGAAGTTCGATGATGCGGCGTACCTTCTCCATCCGCTCTTCAAGCGGATAGACGCCGATCCAAACTGCGCCGAGCCCTTGATTCGTGGCTTCTAGGAGGATGTTCTGCGTAGCGGCCGCAAGGTCCTGCGGCACCATCTCCTTGCGTCCGTCATCAGGCTCCTTGATGAGTGTGAGGATGCCGAGCGGCGCCTCCTTGAGAGGCCATGCGCCATTGGAAATCGCACCGAGCTCCTTGAGGAGCTCGCGGTTCTTGATGACGATGAAGCGCCATGGCTGCTGGTTCCTTGCAGAGGGCGCCTGCATGGCGCTCATCAAAAGCCTCTCCGTCACATCACTGGGGACCTGTGAATCAAGGTACTTCCTGATGCTCTTGCGTTGAAGACAAAGACTCATTCAATCACCTCCGGGTTGACGTGGACGATGACAGGGCCCACGTTGCTTTTATGTTTCAACGCGCTTTTGACTTCATGCGCGATATCATGACCTTCCTTGACCGTCAATGTCTCATCGACGCGGATGTCCACCATCACCTGATAATAATGTCCATAATCAACCATGGTGAGCGAATCGACGCCTCGCACGCCCTTCACATCCTCGACGAGGTCACGGGTGGAATCCATCACTTCTTTTGGAGCGCTTTTTCCAAGGACGCTGCGGATGGCTTCGTTGATGACTTGATAAGCGACGCGGATAATGAGGGCCGCAATGAACGCGGCGGCGATCTGATCCGCATACACCAGTATACTGATATTGAAAGCATCTCCGAGAAAACTGAAGAGCACGCCGAGAAACACGATCAACGAGCCGAGCACGTCCATGAACGATTCCTTGCCGCTCGCCGCGACCACCTGCGAGGCGAGCACTTTAGAGCGGGCGATCAGATATCTTGAGAGGATCAGCTTCACCCCGATCACGAATGCGACCACCCAGAGCGCATTCACATCGGGAAGCTCCGCGGGTTCCCCGAAATCGATGAAGACATTGCGCAGGATCTGATAGGCGATGAATAGAATGCCGATGCCGAGGAAAAGACTGAGTACATATTCAATCTTGCCGTGGCCGAAAGGGTGTTCCGCATCAGCGGGCTTGCGGATCTTCCTGACTCCGATAAGGACGAGGATATCACTCATCAAATCGCTCAGGGAATGGAACGCATCCGCAAGGAGCGCGGCGCTCGCAAACAGGACCCCGCCTATGGCTTTCACAACGATGAGCACCGCATTGACGGCGAAGCTCTTCAGCATCACCGAGGACCTGGTAGGATTATTTGGCTTCATCCAGGTCACTTCCCGATGCAATGTCGACAGTGAGCGGCACCTTGAGGTCGGCGGCCTGTTCCATCGTGCGCTTGAGGAGTGCCTGTACGCGCTCGCTCTCATCGGTGGGGACATGAAGGACAAGCTCGTCATGCACCTGTAGGATCAAGCGGGCGCGAAGTCCTTCCTCGCGCAATGCCTCTTCGACATCGATCATCGCTAGCTTGATGATGTCGGCGGCGGTGCCCTGTATCGGTGCGTTCATCGCGTTGCGTCTGCCCGCATCGCGTTGCTGGAAATTGCTGCTCTTGATCTCGGGAATGTAGCGACGGCGCTTATAGAGTGTTTCGACATAGCCCTTCTCTTCGGCCGTCTCGACGACACCGTCCATGTATGAGGCGATGCCGGGGAAACGTTCATAATAGCGGCGGATGATCCCTTCCGCCTCCTTCCGTGTAATCCCGAGCTCTTCAGACAGCCCGTAGGGGCCCTGACCGTAGAGAATGCCGAAGTTCACAGCCTTTGCCATGCGGCGTTCATCATCTGTGAGCGTGTCCTTGCCGAAGACCTCCCTCCCCGTCAGCGAGTGAATGTCCTCCCCGGATGCGTAGGCATCGATGAGACGATTTTCTTCGGCGAGATGGGCGAGGATGCGGAGTTCTATCTGGGAATAGTCGGCCGCGAGCAGGACGTGGTCGCCATCGGCGATGAACACCTTTCTTAGTGCCCTGCCCTCTTCAGTGCGTATCGGCACGGTCTGCATGTTGGGGTCGACGCTCGAGAGCCTTCCCGTCTGCGTGTAGGCCTGCTTATAGATGGTATGGATCTTGCCGTCGTCGTGCACACTTTCGAAGAGGCTCTTCACATAAGCGCTCTTGAGCTTGCTTAACGTGCGATATCGGATGATGTGTTCAATGATCGGATGCCTGTCGCGAAGTTTCTTGAGCACATCGATGCTCGTCGAGTAACCGGTCTTCTTTTTCTTCTGCGCGGGAAGGCCGAGCACTTCGAAGAGAATGCGGCTCAGCTGTTTCGGCGAATCGATGTTGAAGGTCTCCCCCGAGAGTGAATAGATCGTCTCGGAGAGACTCTCGAGTTCGGTGTCGATTGATTCGCGGTAAGCGTCAAGCGCCTCCGTATCGAGCCGTATGCCTTCTATCTCCATATCGCCGAGAATCGGCGCCAGCGGCATCTCCATATCTTTGAAAAGGGACATCTGCGACCGCGTGTCCAACGCCTCGGTGATTTGATCTTCAAGCGTTTTGATGGCCTGTGCCTTCTGATGCGCATAGGCGATATAGGTGGCCTTGTCCGGGATGCCGCTCTTCTTGCCCTTGCCGTAGACATCCTCGAGATACGGGACATCATGATAATCGAAATTCGAGGCGACGATGCGGAAATCCTCCTTGGTGTTGGAGGGGTTGAGCACGTATGCGGCGAGAAGGAGGTCGAAGATTACGCCGCGAAGGCGCACGCCGTCCTGTTTCATCATCACATAGGCGCGTTTGAAATCGAACGTCGATTTCTTCTGCGAAGGATCCTCGAAAAATGCCTGCATAGCCTCGGAGGATAGAAACACATCATACGGCACGAAATGATGACCGGCGTCATTCACCAGGGCGAACCCGAGCTTTTCAGCGTGATGGTAATTCTCCCCGTAGGATTCCAGGATGAATATCGTGTGCCCTTTGAGGATGGCCGGGATCTTTGCGGCGTCATCGATGGTTTCGATGTGTTCCTCCCTCTTTTGAGCGGGTGCCTTCTGCATGCGCTTGATCAGGCTGTGGAATTCGAGGGATTCGAAAAATTCAATCAAGGCATCATCATCGTATCCTTCATACGACAAGTCGTCCAGAGTGAGTCCCAAATCGGCATCCGTCTTCAGCCTGACGAGCTCGCGCCACTTGAAAGCGTCCTCGCCGTGCGCCTCGAGACGTTCTTTCTGCTTACCCTTCAGTTCATTGAGATTTTTCATGATGCCTTCGATCGAGCCGTATTCAAGAATCAGCCTTTTCGCTGTCTTCTCCCCTACACCGGGGATTCCAGGGATATTATCGGAGCTGTCTCCCATCAACCCTTTGAAGTCAGGAATCTGCTCGGGGGTCAGCCCCGTCTCCTCCAAGAGTTTCCGAGGGGTGTATGTATCCTCGATATCCAGGCCGCGCCTGGCGATGCGCATCGTCACCTTATCGCTCAATAATTGATAGAGGTCCCTGTCGTTGGAGATGACTTCAATGCTGGCGAAATCCTCTTTAAAGGCGGTGGCCAGGGTCCCGATGATATCATCGGCCTCGAGGTCCTCGCTCTCGTAAGTCCTGATGCCGAGCTGTTCCGGTACTTCCTTGATCTTCGGGAGTTGCGCCCTGAAAGCATCCGGCATCGGCTTGCGCTGCGCTTTATAATCTTCATACGTCTTGTGACGGAACGTCGCTTTTCCTTTATCAAAAGCGACGAGGGCATGCGTGAACTCCTCTTCGATAATGCGGTTGAGCATATTCGTGAATGCATAGACAGCATTGGTGTATTCCCCTTTGGAATTCTGCATGAGATTCCCGGAGTACGCTGTCGCATAATAGGCTCGAAACATCAGATTGGAGCCGTCGATCAATAAGAGTTTCTTCATCTGGACCCCTCGTTTCCATGGTGTGATTGCCTTCATTATTCTACCACATAAACAGACAAAACAAAAAAAATACCCATGGCTATGGGCATTAATTTTTGACGCTTTCGAGGTAATCGATTATGTCCTGGACCGTCTTGATCTTAGTGGCGTCGGAATCATCGATCTCCAGGTCGAACTCTTCCTCGATCGCCATCACGAGCTCGACCGCATCCAGCGAGTCCGCCCCCAGATCATCATCGAGCTTCGAACTCTTCTCGATGCTTTCCTTTTCAACTTCAAGCTCTTCAGCGATGATCGTACGGATTTTCTCGAACACAGGACCTCACTCCTTTATAAAAGTCTCTTTCATTATAGAAGGGGGAAAACCATTTGTCAACGCAGGGGCCTGCAAGCGAAGGGCGGTTTCTAAAGAAAGAGCCCCATGCCGAGCATGAGGCCTGCTTACGTGATTTGCACGTCGGCGGATTACGGACGGTTCCGCTCATAGATGGTGGCGAGGCCTTTCAGGACAATGAGCTCATCATGCTTATACGTCCTGGGCAGGAAGCCGCTTAAATAGCGGCTCGCGCCACCGGTGACGATGACATTCGGATCGCCGCCGTAACTCGCCTTGATGGCATCGACCATGCCGATCACCTGATAGGCGTGTCCGTATAGGAAACCGGCGTTCAAGGCATCGATGGTGTTCGTCCCCAGCACCGACTTCGGACGCGAGAACTCGAACTGCATAAGCTGCGAGGTGCTGTCGACCAGCGCCTGTTTGCTGGCATCGAGGCCGATGGTGATCGATACGCCCTTGATTTCGTTGTTTTTCACATAGGTAAAAGTCGTCGCCGTGCCGAGGTCTACGATGATCGCTTCTTTACCGTAATGCGCCATCGCCCCCGCCGCCGCAGCGACAAGGTCGGCGCCGACCTCCTGGGGATAATCCGTCTTCACCTTGACGCCCGTCTTGATACCGGGGGAGACGAATAGAGGCTGGATGTCGAAATACCTGAGCATGAATGTCTTGAAGGCGTCGTTCACCTGCGGTACGACGCTGGCGATCGCCGCGTCGTCCACATCGGTGAAGAGATGCTTGAGCAGGGCGTAGTACTCATCGCTCGATTTGTAATCGGTGCGATAGCGATAGGTCTCTTCAATGACCCCGTTGCCCTTGCCGATGGCGATGTTGGAATTGCCGATGTCGATATAGAGCTTCATGGTCTCACTCCTGATATTCGTGCAGGCTGTATTCGCGCGATCGCATAAGCCGGACCGCGATGGGAGTTCCGATTACGATTGCGAGTCCCATCTCCAGCAATCCGTTCAAGGGGAATACAGCCATCAACAGCGTGATGAACTCTCCGTACATCTCCCTGAGCGACGCCTGGAAAATAACGATGAACGCGAGGGTCACAACGGTATGCAGAAGGGTCGCGAGGGCGAATGTCACACCCACGCGGACGCGGAAGTCCCGGATCAGACGTGTCAGTCCCACAAAGAGATACCATGTCGCAAGACCGAAGATCAGTCTCGGGATGATGGCGATGTGCGGCGCCTGGAATATGACATTTCCGGGATCGGGGCGCAGGAAGGCGATGATCATCGAGAATACCCCGAAGGCGATCCCAAGGGAGGCGCCGAATTTCACCCCCCCATAGAGCGTACCGATGATCACGGGAATGTGCAGGGTGGTGACGGCAATGCCGCCGTACTGGAAGAATCCCACCTGGGGAATCATCGCCATGACGACGACGATTGCGATGAACATCGCGAGCGATGTCATCTCGAGTGTTCGCTTGTCTCTCATGTTCTCACTCCTTTTCAGGCCTTTTTCAAGGTCCCGATTTTTATACATAAAACCCCTCTGGGCGCTGGCATGCGGAACGCTACACCGCGCCGGGGTTCACATGTCACACGTTGGCTTTGATGGTTCTCAGCGTGTCGGCATCCATCGAGCGTACAAGTGCAAGAAGCATCGCCTTGACGGCCTCATAGTCGTTCTCATGAATCATGGACGTGGTCGAATGGATATATCTTGCCGGCATGCCGATGGTCGCAACGACGACACCGCCTCTTGAAAGCTGCGCCCGTGCGGCATCGGTGCCGCCCTTGGACTGATAGTACTGATAGGTGATGTCGTGTCGCTTCGCGAGATGCTCGATATGCGCCTTCATGCCTCTGTGCATGATGGCGTTGGGGTCGTAGAAACGCATGAGAAAGCCTTCATTCAGCTTTCCGCTGATCTCATCGCCGCCGAAGGAGTCCTGGCAGGGCGATGCGTCCACTGCGATGAACACATCGGGGTTGACGCGATGCGTGGCTGTCTTGGCGCCCTTGAGGCCCGCTTCCTCCTGCACGGTGGCACCCGCGTAGAGGCTGCAGGGAAGGGCTTCGTCCTTGAGCGCCTTCAGGATCTCGACCGACATGCCGCAGCCGAGACGGTCATCCCATGCCTTCGATATGTATTTCTTTCCATCCTTCGTCGTCACATACTGATTGCGGGGGATGATCTGCTGGCCGATTCTTACACCCAGCTCCTCGGCATGCTCCTTGGATTCGGCGCCGATGTCGAGCTTGAGCTCGTCAAAGGGAAGCGATGCCTCCTGTTTCTTCCCGCGTGTAAGGTGCGGGGGCTTGGAGGCGGTGACGCCGGGAATCTCTTCCAAATCGTCCGTATAGATGATCATATGCTGCGAGAGGAACACATCCCCTTTCACGCCGCCGAGCGGACGCATCTTGACAAGCCCCTCTTCCGTGATGCCGCTCACCATGGCGCCGACTTCGTCCATATGGCCGGCGACCATCACTCTCGGACCGTCGGAATCGATGTTGATGCCTCCGAAGATGGACCCGAGACGGTCCTCCACAAGCGTCTGTGCATTCGGTTCGATCTGACGCTTGAGATAGCGTTTGACATGATGTTCGAAACTCGGGGCGCCGGGAATGCTGACCAGCGTTTCGTACAGTGAATTCATCCTATTCCTCCTCGTATGTAGCGATCAGTTTGTATATGGGGCCGTTCTTGGAATACCGCTCTTCAAACTCCGTCATGATGTTCGCCTTCATCTTATCGGCATGCAGATCCAGCGAGAGGAACTGAAAGTCCCACCCCAGGCGATTGAATTGCTTGATGCTGTAGGCGAAGAGCTTGCGGTTGTCGGTCTTGAATTCGATCCGCCCCTTCGGCTTCAGAAGCCTCGCGAAGGCTCGAAGACTGTCCGGATGCGTCAGACGACGCTTCTCGTGACGGGCCTTGGGCCAGGGGTCGGGAAAATTCAAGAAGATCGCATCGATGCTGTCTTTGTCGAAGCACTCCTCGATATACGCAGCGTCCATGCGCACTAGGAAAAGATTGTCCAAGGGATCGCCGAGGACGCGTTCAAGAGCGCGGACAATGACGCTGTCGAAACGTTCGATGGCGATATGGTTATCTTCAGGATGTCGCTTCGCTCTCTCGTGAGAAAAGCGTCCCTTCCCGGCACCGATCTCCACCATAAGTGGTGCATCGTTTTCAAACAGACGGTTGAACTGCCGTTCACCGCCCTCATAATCGACAATCAGTTCGGGGTGACGGCGGATCTTCTCCTTCGCATAAGGCACATTGCGCAGTCTCATGAGGCATCACCACCGCCATTATAACAAAATCCCGGCTTATTTCTACGACCTTTACGCTTTTTTCTCATCATTTCGGCGGGTCAGGGAATAGATGGCCTCCATATAGATGGCCGTGGCCTCGATGAGGTCGTCGATATAGATATGCTCGTCCTTCTGATGCTGGAGGTCCTCCCTCTCCGGCATGACAGGGCCGAAAGCGACGCCCTTATCGAGCGCGCGGGCATAGGTGCCGCCGCCGATGGTCTTGGGCGGCGTCTCATAGTCGTTGGTGATCTTGCGGTAGGAAGTGAGCAGCCCCTCGACCAGAGGGTCTTTGGGGTCGACATAATGCAGGGGCAGCTGGAACTTCTTCTCATAGGAAAGCCCATACCTTCTGGCCGCGGCGGAGAGTCTCTTTGCCGTCGCGTTGAGACTGAAGTCCTTGGGATAGCGGATATTGCTCAGGATACTGGCGCCGTTCTCATCATAGGAGAACACCGCCGGATTGATTGTGAGGTGCTTCATCGTATCATCGGCGGTCGCGATGCCGAGTTTCTCGCCGTAAGGGTCGAAACAGAGCTGTTCCTTGATGAAGTGGATGAAACGGTTGTCCAGATGCTCGCTCAGAAAACGCGCCAGGATGAAGGCGGCGTTCACGCCAAGATGCGGGCTCATGGCATGGGCCGATTTGCCGTGCACCTTGTAGACACCCTTTTTGACACTTCCCTTGTATCCGTGATGCTTAAGGAAGTCCCTGAAGGGTTTCTCCAGATCGATATCCAGACGGCACTCGGCGACATCAGGAACGATATTATGCCGCTTCCCCGCCTTGAAGTAAGAAAGTGCATCATCCTCGAAAGGTCCGGTGAATTCAAAGTTATAGATGCCCTTCTCGCCATGAATCAAGGGAAAGTCCGCATCAGGGGAGAACCCCTGATCGGGCATGGTTTCATGCTTGAAATATGTATTGATGCCCCGCCAAGCGGTCTCCTCGTCCGTGCCCATGATCAACCGGACACGTCTGTGGAAGGTCACATCCAGCTCCTTGAGAAACTTGAGTGCGAAATAGGCCGCTATCAACGGGCCCTTGTCATCGACCGCACCCCGGGCGTAGAGTTTTCCGTCCTTGACTACGGGGGAGAAGGGAGGATTGGTCCATCCTTCTTCGGCCGGGACGACATCGAGATGAGCGAGGATGCCCAGGATTTCCTCTCCCTCGCCGTATTCGATATGGCCTGCGTGATTCTGGACGTTCTTCGTCGCGAAACCGTCCTTCTCACCGAGCTTGAGCATATGTTCAAGCGCTTGCTGAATACCTTTCCCGAAGGGGGCGTCGCTTTGAGGGTCATACGCCTCGAACACGCTCTTGATACGGCAAAGCGATTTGACTTCCTTGATGATCGGGGTCCGGTGCTCTTTCACATAAGTAAGGAAATCCATCTTCCATCACCTCTTTCGATGCTTCAAATCTTATCACGAGCAGGGAGGATTATCAACGGTAAGACAAGGGAAATAAAGTCTTTAAGACTTGACATATGAAAGTTCAATCATATAAAATGACCTTGCATACTCGAATAGAACCGGACTAAAGTTGGTGCATATATGGTCAAGAAAGTAATCATGAAGAACCTCGTCTGCACCGGATGCGCCGCAAGCATAGAGAAGGAGCTGGTGAAACAGCTCGGCTATGTCCACTCCGCCAGTTTCAATTTCGCCAGTCAGACCATGCTTTTAGAAGTGGACGAAGACTACGACGAGGCAAGCGCCATTGAAGAGATCCAAAACATCGTCGACAGCGTCGAGAGCGGTGTCGATGTCTTTCCTTATGAGCAGCGCAACACCGTCAAGACCAAAACCTTCATCAAAACCTACAGATATGTCCTCATCGGGGCGCTGATCTATGTCATCGGCGCCCTGTTCGGACATTTCGAGATCTTAAGGCCACGCCTCAACGTCCTCTACTGGATCGGCTATATGCTCCTCGCCCACAAGATCATCCACAATGCCTATCTGGGCTTGAAACGCAGCGATTTCTTCAACGAGAACACCCTCATGTTCATCGCCACCTTCGCCGCGATGCTCATAGAAAAACCCTACGAGGCGGCGCTGGTCATTGTCTTCTACTCCATCGGCGAACACCTTCAGCACCGCGCCGTCGAACAGTCCAAGAACGAGATCAGCTCACTTATGGACCTTCACGTCGACTACGCCAACGTCATCGAGAACGGCGATGTCCGCATCAAAGACCCCATGAGCGTACAGGTTGGCGACCGGCTCGTCGTCAAAAAGGGGGAGAAGATCCCCGCCGACGGCGTCATCGTCAAGGGACGCTCCACCTTCAACACGAGCGCCTTGACCGGTGAATCGAAACTCCGCGAGGCGGAGGAGGGGGATTACATCCTCAGCGGGAACATCAACGTCGGCGAAGTCATTGAACTAAAAGCCGAGAAGGAATACAGCGACTCCACCATCGCCAGAATCATCGACATCATCGAGAACGCCACCAACAAAAAGGCGAAAACAGAGAATTTCATCACCCGCTTCGCCCGTTACTACACCCCCGTCGTCACCGCGCTCGCTTTCCTGATCTTCCTCATTCCTACCCTGATTCAGCCGGCGCAGGCCGAGGAATACATCTTCAGAGCCGCCATCTTCCTCGTCATCAGCTGCCCCTGCGCCCTAGTGCTCTCCATTCCGCTCTCCTACTTCGCGGGCATCGGTGCGAGCGCGAAAGAAGGCATCCTCTTCAAGGGCTCCAACTATCTCGACATGCTCAACGATGTCGACACCATCGGCATAGACAAGACCGGCACTCTGACCCACGGGAATTTCGAAGTCGCGGGCTTCACCAGCCTGAAGACGCTCAAACTCGCGGCCTCAGTGGAAAAGTACTCGAATCATCCCATTGCGTCATCCATCATCGAGGCCTACCCCGGAGAGATGGAGACATTCGAAAGCATTGAAGAGATGGCCGGCATGGGCATCAAGGCGAGCGATGAAACCCGCGAGATCCTCGTCGGCAACCGCAAGCTGCTTGAGGAGCACGGCATCGAAGGCATCGAGAAAAAAGATGCGGCGGGCACGAATATCTTCGTCGCTGAAAACGGCACCTACATCGGACGCGTCGTCGTCAAGGACCAGATACGCGACACCTCCAGAAGTGTCATGAAACGTCTCAAACAAAAAGCCCATATCACAATGCTCACCGGAGATAACGAGGCCACGGCCAGTGAAGTCGCCTATGACGTAGGCAACATCGGCTATGCGCATAACCTCATGCCCGAAGACAAGATCCACATCTTCAACGCCCTCCCTTCAGAAGGGCGGAAAGTCTACGTGGGCGACGGCATCAACGACGCCCCTCTGATCAGGAACGCAGATGTCGGCATCGCCATGGGAGAAGGCAGCGAACTCGCCATAGATGTCGCCGATGTCATTATCATGAACAACGACCTCAGTCTCTTGGAAAAGGCCTTCCACATCTCGAAAAGGACACGGCGCATCGTCTATCAGAACATCACCATCAGCCTCGGGGTCAAGTTCCTCTTCCTCCTTCTCGCGGGGTTCGGCGCGACCACGATGCTGATGGCCATTTTTGCGGACGTCGGCATCACGCTCATCGCAGTGCTCAATGCATTAAGATTAATATATAGGAGGAAAAAGACCTATGGCGAGAATCGATGAGACCGCAAAGCTTTTCAAGATATACAGCGATGTCACGCGCCTCAGGATCATCGACCTGCTCACGCAGGGTGAGTTCTGCGTCCAGGATATCTGCAGGCGGCTCTCCCTGCAACAGTCCACGGTGTCACACCAGCTCAAGCTTTTAAGGGACGAGAACGTTGTAACGAGGCGCCGGGATGGAAAAAATGTCTATTACGCGCTGAAGGACGAACACGTCAGGACCATTTATGAAATGGCGCGCTCGCATGTAGAGGAATGTTAAAAAAAGGTCTTCCACCGAAACCGGGGGAAGACCTCTTCTTTAGACATGCTTGAGAAGTGCATAGCGCTTCTTGCCGCGCCGTATGACATGGTATGCACCTTCGATGGCGTCTGAAGGGGCGAGCTCAGTCTCTATATCCTCGATACGCACGTCGTTCACGCGCACCGCGTTCTGCTTGATGAACGTCCGAGCCTCGCGCTTGCTTTTCGCAAGCGAGGTCTCGACGAGGGCGTCGATGATGTTGATGGGGCCCGCGCTCTCAGCCCACGGCACCCCTTCGAAACCCATCTCGATCTCTTCGGCGCTCAGCGTACGGACATCACCGCTGAACAATGCCTGGGTGATGCGTTGAACCTGTTTTAGGGCCTCTTCGCCATGCAGAAGCGTCGTCATCTCCTCGGCTAGCGCCTTCTGGGCATGCCTCTCATGCGGAGAGGCCGCCATCCGCTCTTCAATATCGGCAATGGTCTCCAAGGAAAGCGATGTGAACTGTTTCAAACGATCGAGTGCCTCCGCATCGTCGACATTGATCCAATACTGATAGAACGCATAGGGACTTGTGCGGTCGGAATCGAGCCATACAGCGCCATCGGCGGTCTTTCCGAACTTCGACCCGTCGCTCTTGGTCAATAAGGGCGCGACAAGCCCGTACGCCTTGGCGTTCGCCCCCCGGCGTCTGCGGATGAGCTCGATGCCGGCAGTGATGTTCCCCCACTGGTCCTGGCCGCCGATCTGCAATGTGCAGTTCTCATTCTCAAAAAGCTTGAGATAATCGAGCGCCTGGATGATCTGATAAGAGAACTCCGTGAAACTGATGCCGCTCTCCAAACGGCTTTTCACACTGTCCTTGGCAAGCATGTCGTTGATCGAGAAATGCTTGCCAATATCACGCAGGAACCCTATGGCGTCATAGGTTTTCAGCCAGTCATAATTATTCACGATGCGTGCGCCGGGGATGATACGTTTGACCTGCGTTGCGAGCGCCTTCGCGTTCTCGGCGACTTCTTCAAAATCAAGAAGCCTGCGCTCCTCCCTCTTGCCGCTCGGGTCACCGATGAGGCCTGTGCCGCCACCCACAAGCAAAATAGGCTGATGCCCCCGCTCAGAAAGCCGCCTGGCGAGGATGTAGGTCATCAGATGCCCTACGTGCAGGGAGCTATCACTCGGATCCGCGCCGAGATAAAAGGTGACACTCTCCTTTTCGAGACGTTCCTCCAGGGCTTCGTCCGTAAGGGAATGCAATAATCCGCGCTGTTTCAATTCTTCGATGAGCGTCATAGTCAACCTCCTATATAAAAAGGTGGCCCGCAAAAGGACGGACAACACCGCGGTACCACCTTTATTCTGGTCTTCACCAGCACTTCGCGAGATAACGGATCATCCGTCCGCCCTTTAACGGCGGAAGCTCCCAAGTGTATTTCGCGGCTGTGCGCTCTCAGTTCACAGCACCACTGAGTCTCTTGAAACGCCGAAACCCGCTACTTCTCTTGTTCTTCGCTTTTCGTGCTTCCGCGCTCCATCACGTCGTGTTCAAGCATGATCATGCGCTCTTCAAGGGTTTCTTGGTTCATGAGCTTGGTAAGCACCCTCATGGAGACTGCGCCGATATCGTATATGGGCACGTCGACACACGTAAGGTTGGGTCTTGAAAGGCGCGCATACTTTGTATTCTGAAAGCCGCACACGCCGATATCCTCGGGGATGCGGACCTCATTCATGCGGGCGACATTGATGAATGATACGGCGATTGAATCGCGGACTGCGATGACGCCGTCGACCTTGTGATTTCGGAAATATTCATTGAAATGCTCGGTGTTTACGGAAATCCTGCCGCTTGTCCTCATGATCTGCGGTGCGAGGCGCGCTTCATCCATCGCGCGGAGATAGCCTTTCTCCTTCAAGTCGTTCACCATGTACTTGCGCACCGTGGAGACCATGTAGATGTTCTCGCGGCCTTCATCGATGAGTTTCTTGGTAATCTCATAGCCGGCCTTTTCATAATCGATGGAGACGCTGGGGATTTCATCGCTTTCATGGAAGACAGTGTTCGAGAGGACAATGGGAATCTGATGCTCGTTCTGGATCATCTTGAGGAATTCATGTTGCTTGGTGGTGATCTCATCGTTCAGATAGAGAATGCCGTCCACCTGTGCGGCGATGATCTCCTTGAGCACCTCTTCCTCGGTCGATTCCTCATTGTCGAGGATATAGAGCATGATCGAATACTTGTACACCCGGGCGATATCGGCGATACCGTTCATCATCTCCGCTATCGACGCCCGTGACATATCAGGCACTAAAACGGCAACTGTCGTTGATTTGCGGCTCGCGAGCCCTTTCGCGAAAGCGTTGGGTTTGTAGCCGAGTTCCTCGATGACTCTGAGAACGCGTTCCCTTGTCTCAGGTTTCACCTTCTCAGGGTTGTTGATGGCCCTCGAGACCGTCGCCAGCGATACCCTGGCGGCACCGGCGACATCATAGATTGTTGCCTTGCTCATGTAACCACCTTCTTCCTTTGAGGCCATTATAGCACCGAATGAAAATGTTTTCAATTGTTTTCATCGTATTTAAGCCGAATAAAAAAAGCCTTGCAAGAAGGCTTTTTTTACCTGCGTTCCTTGATACGGGACGCTTTTGCGGATCTTCCCCGGATGTAGTTGAGTTTCGCTCGACGGACCTTCCCTTTGCGGATGATGTCAATCTTGGATATGGAAGGCGAATGAACGGGGAACGTGCGTTCGATGCCGACGCCGAAAGAAATCTTTCGGACAGTGAAGGTTTCACTGATTCCGGACCCTTGACGTTTGATGACTAGTCCGTCGAAATCCTGGGTTCTTTCACGCGAACCTTCTTTAATGGTGACCGAAACACGCACCTTGTCGCCGGGGCGAAACGGGGGGATATCATCCCTGAGTTGATCCTTGGTTGCTTCGCTGATCAGGTGTTGAGACATGTGGGGATCACTCCTTATTATTCATTGTTCTTGGAGTGGTTCTCCTCCAGCGGAACAAGGTTTTGAACAGCGACGGAAATTATAGCATAAATATGATGCATAATCAACTGTTTTCTTTTTTCCGGTATGCCTCATACAAGTCCGGCCGGCGCTTCTTTGTCCTCTCCAGAGCCTTTTCACGCCTCCAGGCAGCGATTTTCGCGTGGTCGCCGGACAAAAGCACATCCGGGACCTTCTTCCCTTCAAACGTGCGGGGCCGTGTATAATGGGGATACTCGAGGAGCGGTTCGGAAAATGAATCCTCCACCGCGGACGCCTCGTTATTGAGAACCCCGGGAAGAAGTCTCACTACGGAATCAATGACGACCAGCGCAGGAACCTCTCCGCCGGTCAGTACATAATCACCGATGGAGACCTCCATGTCGAAATAATCCCTGATACGTTCGTCGAACCCTTCGTAATGACCGCAGAGAATGAGGAGGGAGGTGTTCTCAGCAAGTGTGCGCGCCTTCTTCTGATGGTACACGAGTCCCTGGGGGCTCATGAGAATGCGCACCGCTTCATGGTCAGGATCGATCCCTCTCAAGGCATTGACGACAGGTTCTACCTTGAGCACCATCCCGGCGCCACCGCCGTAGGGATAATCATCAACGCGCCGATGCTTGTCCTCACTGTACTCGCGGAAATCATGCACGAAAAAACGCACATGCCCATCTTGTTGTGCCCGATGAAGAATGGAAGCGTTGATGAAAGGCTTTATAACCTCGGGGAACAATGTCAGAATATCAATTCTCATAACAATCCCTCTAAATCAACAAGGTCTACGCGCCGTCTCGTTTGGTCCACATGCTCGACGTACGCTTTCAGAAATGGCACGAGCGCATCCTTCCGTCCGTCTCTCGCCACGCGAAGCATGGCCCCCTGCGGAACTTCGAAGACATTTTTAATGCGGCCTTTATGGATATCTCCCTGATAGACGTCAAACCCTATTAGTTCATCATAGTAATACGCATCCTCTTCGAGGGCCTCTCTCGCTTCACGGGGAATCTCGAGGTCTACGTTTTTGAATGTGGACGCCTCTTCTAGGGAATCAATCTCTTCAAACCCGAGCACATCCCGGCCTTTCTTTTCCTTATGTGTAACAACGGTGAGCGGAATCCGGCCGGTTCTCTTTCTAGCATAAAGGACATTGCCCCTCTGATAGCGCGCATGCTTGAAATGGGAGTAGGTCTTCACCTCTACTTCACCATTCACACCATGTGTCCCGGTGATGATGCCGATGATGACATGCATGTTTCGCCTCCTCTACTTCGAGAACATGACTTTCTCACTGTTGAACATCATGTTGAGCGCCGCGATGAACACCCCGGTATATAATAAAGTGGAAAGGAGCACAGCGGCAAGGTTCAACACACTATATTCAAACGTCAGTATGCCCGCCAGAATATTGATCGGGCCATAGATAGGCGCTAGATGAGGGAGAAAAGACTGCGTCGCGCTTGCTCCGAAAGAATTCAGGATGCCGATGATAAGCGCTATGAAATAAAACGGCATGATCCATGTCGTCGCTTCCTTGACTGACTTCGCAAAAGCGCTGAGCACCGACACAAGTGCGACAATGAAAAAGACAGTGCTTACGATGACGACGAATATCGCAAGGAAATCCACAAACCGATAGATGGACAGTTCAGGCAGGGAATCATCGAACTGCATAAGACGAGGCAGACTCAAAAGCAGCCCTATGAAAGAGGACAGCGCGCTCATAAATGAGAGCAGGACCAAACTGAACACCTTCCCCAGAGCAATGTTGCGTCGCCTTGTCGGGGTGACAAGCAGCGTCGCCATCGTGCCTCTTTCTTTCTCGCCGGCGATAGCGTCCGGTCCGATGTTCATCACACCGACGAACAAGAAAATGATGATCAGCATCGGCATTATCATGGCGAAGCCCTGAGCGGTGACTGCGCGTTCATCGAAAAGCTCACGCGTCGAAAGGTCGTAGACATGATAATCCTCCGGCGCATCGAGCCGGTCGATGATGATGGATTCATGATATGCGGAAAGCGCACCGTTGACATGGTTGAATGCATTGGAGGAGTGCGTCGCTGCGGGATTGTAGAGAACCTCGACTGAAGGGACAGCACCCGATTCGACATGCGAGAGGAAATCCTCCTCGAAGATCAGTCCGGCGTCGATTGTCTCCTCCTCGATCATCGACTCCAGCTCGGAACGTTCCAGATCGCCTTCATAAAGCGTATAGTCAACTCTTTCCTCCAGACGCTCTTCAATCGCGGCAGGCATATGCTCCGTATACAGGGTCGGTTCATGTGTCTCTTCACTCGTGATCTGCCCGCCGATGACAGTTCCAATCATGAAATAGACCAGAAAAATCGCCAGACCGGGCAGAACAAACACAGTGAGCACAAGACGTCGGTCCGTCACGACCCGGAAAATCTCTTTCTTGAAGATCACCCACCATTTATGCATCGTGGACACTCTCCTCTAAAAGCGAAAAGAAAACATCCTCTAGATCCGCGTCTCCCCTGACTTCGGATAAAGTCCCTTCACGCTTGATAGTCCCGTCGAGAATGATGCCGACACGGTCACAGAGCTTCTCCACGACACTGAGGATATGGGTTGATAGAATAATCGCCTTCCCTTCATTCCTCAACTCCCATAGGTAGTCAGTGACCGTGCGGGCCGTCAACACATCGAGGCCGTTGGTAGGTTCATCAAAAATGACAAAATCCGGATCATGCACGAGCGATATGGCGAGGGACGTCTTCTGTTTCATGCCGCTCGAGAGGTCGCCGACTTTCACCTCGGCGAACCGATCGATGCCGAACTTGGAGAACAGCGTCTTTTTTCTTGCCTCCCGCATCGTCTCATCCACATCGTGCAATGTGGAAAAATAGTCGAAAAGATAATTCGGGGTGAAAAAATCATCCAGCTTGAGTTCCGTGGTCAAGAACGCAATCTTCCGCCGTGCGGCGAGGGAATGGCTGAGCACGCTTTTTCCGTCTATGGATATATCGCCGCGGTCAGGGTTGATCAGCGTGGCTACGGAGCGGAGCGCCGTAGTCTTTCCGGCACCGTTCGGTCCGAGAAGACCGTATATCTCACCTCGATTGACAAAGAAGGAAAGCCCCCTTACGGCAACTTTGCGTTTAGAGTCAGTCTTTTCAATCTTCCTCTGTTTTCTCGAAAGGGTGAACGTCTTGCGGATGTCCCGCACTTCAAGGTCGTGCATGGCGTCAACTCCTGTCTTCGTTAAATACTAGGTTAAAAGACCTCCCGAGGGGGAACCCTGAGAGGCCTAGAATGAGTCGATATTGATAGTGATCTTCTTGTGGTTGCGCGATGCGCTCGCATACGCAATGGTCCGGACCGCATTCGCGATGCGTCCATTCTTGCCAATGACGCGACCGAGGTCGTCGTCATGCACCAATACTTGCACGGTGATCAGTTTCTCGTCCTCTGAGAGTTTCTTGACTTCCACATCTTCAGGATGGATCACCAAAGGTATGATGAGATTTTCAATCAGCTTCTCATAGTCGACAGCCATGAAATCCCACCCTACTCTTCATGCTTTTGCTGGTGGTATTTTTGCATGACGCCCTTCTTCGAGAGAAGGTTCTTCGCAGTGGAAGTAGGCTGGGCACCTTTGTTCAACCATTCGAGCGCGCGTTCCTCATCGATATCGATGACGCTTGGAACCTCGCGGGGCTTGTAGTGGCCGAGAATCTCCAGGAATCTTCCGTCGCGTTTCACCCGGGAATCAGCTACGACCAAACGATAATGCGACTGCCTTCTAGCGCCGAAGCGCTGTAAACGAATTTTAACTGCCATTATTTTCCTCCTTTTCAGTCTTTACAGAGTGTAACAGAGTAAAGGAGTGTTGTCAAGGTTTTATACCTTACACGTCATCATCGAGTTTATAGGGGGAGTCATCGAGCCGGGATATCTCCACATAGCGCACATGCTTCAACCCGTTGAGTTTATTCTGTATCTTATCAAGCTGTGCTTCATCGATATAGAGCACGGCGTATTTGCGTTTTTTATGGTAGTAGCTGACATTCCCGAGCTTCTTCAACCGCTTGAGGACTCGCGGGCTTTTGAAATAGACAATCAGACTTTTCCTGTTTTGCATGTTATGCCTCCTTTGAGTGTATCCGTCTGAATACGCGGTGAGACCGCCCCTGCTATGCGCTCGCTCAGACCATCGAGATATGCCTGAAGTTCTTTCTCCGCTTGCTTGTATTCCTTCACAAGGGGATGGGTATGAAGCGCCCTTTTCGCCACACTCAGGCGCCGTCTGTAGCGGGCGATGTCAGGATGGTGCTCCCCGTGACGCTCAGCTTCCCTGTAATCCTTCTCGCACTGCTTGAAATCCGCGATGAGGGCCTGGACTTCTTCATTTGATCTTATCTCCCTGTCAAGACGCTTTAATGTCTTATAGACTTCCATCGACTGAATCTCTTCAACAAGTGCGTAAGCTTTATCCATGACTTTCTCATCCATTGGCATCACCTTATATATTATAGCACAAACGGTCATTCTCCCGAAGGAATATCACTTCATCCCGGAACAAAGGGGCTTGAAGGGATGAATAATGGTTTGACAAGCGAACAGTGCGGGCATATAATAAACGTGCTTGAGAAAAGGTGAGACGATGAAACGACTGCTTTTAGTGTTCTTGATCCTGTTCACACTGACAAACACCACAAGCGTGCTGGACGCCGGGGAGGAGACCTATCCCGTCGTCTATTTCTACACTGAAGGATGTCTCGACTGCATCACTATCGAGGAGAAGGGCCTTCTCGAAACATTAGAAGCTCAGGGTGTGGATATTGAAACCTACGATGTACACCGTGATGGCAACGAGGAGCTCTATCTCCAATATGCAGCGGCCTATGACACCGACAAATCCTACCCGATACTCTTCGCCGGGGAGGATTACTATCACGGCGTCGAAGACATTGAGAACGGTGTCGAGGAAGCGCTCATCCTTGAAAGCGCGCAGGACCCGCTGCGGGACGTTGAAGACATTGATGTCGGGGACATCTTCGACATCGAGGGCGTCAGCGGATTCCTCCGCGTCGTCGCCGCCGGACTCATCGACGGCATCAACCCCTGCGCAATCGCCATGATGCTGATGTTCATCACCATGCTCGGGTTCATCAAGCAGCGGCGGGCCCTGCTCTTCATCAGCATCTCCTACATCCTCGGCATCTTCCTCACCTATTTCGCCATCGGCTTCTTTGTCCTCGAAGGGCTCAGGCGCTTAGCATTCATCGAGACCATGGCGCACATCCTCTACGCGCTCTTCGCAGCGCTTTGCCTCTTCCTTTTCATCATCACCCTCCAGGATTATCTTTCCACGAGAAAAGGGGCGCACAGTAAAATCAAGAACCAGCTGCTCCGCCGCATCAGAGCTTTCAACGAACGATTGATGCAGCGCATGACGAATGTGTTAAAATACGAACAGAAACGCCCACTCAAACTCTTCTACCTCATCGGCATCCCGTTCATCATCGGTGTGATCATCGGCGTCACTGAAGCCGTGTGCACGGGACAGATCTATATCGTGGTCCTCTTCAGCCTTCATCAGACCGGACCGATCATAGGCACCATCTATCTATTCATCTTCAATGTGCTCTTCATTCTCCCACTCATCATCATCGCCGCAGTCGCCATCAAATCGAAAGATGCGACACGCGTATCCTTATTCATCCACAAGCATACATCGAAGATCAAACTGATCACAAGCCTCTTCTTCCTGTTCATGCTGATATATTTCATTACCCAGCTACTCGGCCTGCCTGTCTTCGGCCCCACCCTGTTCGGAGGATGATTGTTATGAAGGTCATCATACGGGAAAACAGCACCATAACATTCGAAGGGGATATCCTCAATATCCCGATCACCGAGGAGGCTTTCAAGCAAAAAAGCCTTGAACTCATCGGCGAGGAGGACCCCTGCATCATCCATCGCGCCCACATCAAACAACATTTCGCCGACAGATTGAAGGCGCAGTTCGATGTGCACGGCGACAGTTTGACCTTGAGTGAATGCTCGGACGTGGATTTCATCGAGGCAGGCAGGGACGCCATCATTGAAAAGAGAGGATGATAGGATGATCTATCTGGACTACGCAGCGACCACACCGCTTTCCTCACGTGCCGAAAAAGCCTTGAACCATGCACTGCGGCAATATCCCTGGAACCCCTCCTCCATGCACAGCGGCGGCATCCAGGCGAAAAAGCGCTACAATGAGGCCAAGGACACTATCGCCGCCTGCCTGGGAACGACCAAAAACCGCCTCGTCTTCACAGGAAGCGGAAGCGAAGCCAGCAACCTCGCCATCAAGGGATTCCACATGAAACACCCGCAGGCGACCATCCTCACCAGCGCTGTCGAGCACCATGCGACGTTGAACACGGCGAAGCACCTTGAAGACCTCGGCGTCCGTGTCGAGGTTCTTCCCGTCGACAGCGAAGGCAGGTTGGACCCCGACGCATTAAAGCACGCACTGAAAACACATGACAATGTATTGCTGTCGCTGATCTATGCGAATAATGAAACAGGCACTATCCAGGACATCCACGAGATCCAGAAAATCCTGAAACCACACCGGGCATCCCTTCATCTCGACATGGTGCAGGCCCCGCTCCATAGAAAGGTCAGGCTGGAAGAGATGAATGTCGACTACGCCAGTTTCTCCGCTCACAAATGTTTCGGTCCCAAGGGGCTCGGCGCCCTTTATGTCAAAGACAAGGACACACTGACACCGCTTGTCCACGGCGGGGGCCATGAGTACGGCCTCAGGGCCGGAACGGAGAACCTGCCACAGATTGCGGCGTTTGAAGCCGCTCTCAAGGAAGCGGAACACGAAATGGATACACGGGAAGCTCGGATAGCTGACTTGAGCGGACATTTCCTTTCCGCCCTTGATAAAGCCTCCATCCCTTACAAGGTCAACGGCCCGTCATTAAACGGCCGAAGACTCAGAAACATCCTGAACATCGGGTTTAAGGGCCAACGCTCCGAACACCTCCTCCTGCGCCTGGATAAAGCCGGCATCGCTGTATCGATGGGAAGCGCCTGCGACAGCGATACCATCGAAGCGAGCCACGTCCTCAGCGCCATCGGTGTGGATGAAGCGTTCCTCAACGGCTCCCTCAGGTTCTCGCTCTCGCACCGCGAAAAAAAAGAGGACCTCGATTACGTGGCGAGCGTCCTCACAGATATACTGAAATAGCCTTGACGGGCTATTTTTTTATGAGCTTGTCCTTTTCATCCTCGCTGAGGCGTCGTACCTGACCCGGGGAAAGGGTTTCATCAAGTTCGAGACGATGGATGGCGATACGCTTCAAAGCGACGACCTCGTGTCCGAGAGAGGCGAACATGCGCTTCAGTTGATGGAATTTGCCCTCACGGATGCGCACAGTCGCTTCCCTTCCCTCGATATCGACGATTTGAGCGGGTGCGGGCTGATACCGCCGGCCTTTTCCGTCTTCGATCGGAGGCGGTGCTTCAAGCCCATCAAGGCTTTCGACAGGCTCCTTCGTCTTTACATGATACGTCTTATAGAGATTGGACCTCGGGCTGGTGATTCTGTGGATTAGCTGACCGTCCGTGCTCAGGATCAAAAGTCCGGTGGCGTCCTTGTCCAGTCTCCCGGCAATATGTAGATCATGCCTCTGATACACTTCATCGAGGTCCTCGAAGACAGTGGGATGCCGGGTATCCGAATGGGTGCACACCGTCCCCTCGCGCTTATTCATCATAAGCGTGAGGGAGGGGAAATAGAGGACCTCCTCGCCACCGATGGCGACCACGTCCGCCGAAGGGTCTATCGTCGTCTGTTTCTTCCGGACGACCTCCCCGTTCACTTCCACATAGCCGGCGCGTATCAGTTTTTCAATATCCTTCCTCGTTCCGTATTTGAGGTTGGAAAGGAATTTATCGAGTCGCATGGTGAGGCCTCCTCAAAGGAAAAGGGGATTCCTTATCAAAGATTCTGCATCGTACGATAGAAAGAAATCCCCGTCTGTTTTTGAAAGGCTTTATCCAGTTTCTTCTGTTCCGAGGGGCTGTCCACGACCTCCTGAAAACGCTGGTAGGCTTGTTTCAAAGTCTTCACGCGGGGTGTGTGCTCTCCGAGATGATATCGCTCGATGAGCGATAGAAAATGGGCGATGTCCTCCGCTTCTTCCGCTTCATACATATCCCATTCAACAGGGTAGTGTCTTTCACTCATCGCCGAAATTGATGCCGATGCCTTTCGCCGCCTGCACCATCTGACCGTCAGGGTCGACGTACTTGGCGCCGCCCTCGCTGGTCTCTCCGGTGTCGCCGCTGCCGACGACATCCTCTAACGGCACGCTTGTAATATCCCTGCCGCGGTAGCGCACCATCTTGCCGGCGCCGCCCTGCATGAGAAGGTCAAGAGCGGAGACACCGTAGCGCACGCCGAGCATGCGGTCGAACTGGCTCGCCTTGCCGCCGCGTTGAAGATAGGAGAGGTTCGTATAGCGGACCTCATGATTATCGATCATCTGCTCGAGGTCGTCAGTGATCTTTCTTCCTATGCCGCCGAGACGCACTGAATCAGCGGAATCCTCGACGACTCTCTCGACATGTACAGCGCCGTCCTTCTCTTTCGCGCCTTCGCTGACTACGATGACAGAGAAGTTTTTCCCGGTCCTGTCACGCTGCTTGACTTTTTCAACCACGTAGCTCAGGTCATAGGGAATCTCAGGGATAAGAATCACATCCGCACTGCCTGAGAGCCCGCCTTCAAGCGCAAGCCATCCGGTATGACGCCCCATGACTTCGACCACCATGACGCGGTCATGGGAATAAGCGGTCGTATGAATTTTATCGAGACCGTCGACAATGGCTTCAAGCGCCGTATTGTATCCGAAAGTGACATCCGTCGCCGGCAGGTCGTTGTCGATTGTCTTAGGGACGCCTACTACAGGAACGCCCTTCCGCTTGAAATCCCTCGCGCTTGTAAGTGTTCCGTCACCGCCGATGACAATCAGCGCATCGACGCCTTCTTTTTTCATGTTTTCAATAGCCACGTCGGAGACATCCTCGTTGGCGTATGAACCATCGGGCTTTTGGACGCGGTAATTGAAGAGATTATCCTTGTTGGAGGATTTGAGGAGTGTCCCACCCCTGTGTTGAATGCCTGAGACCGTGTCTGTGTTCAATTCGATGAAGTCGTTATCATAAAGTCCGGAATATCCCTTCACATAGCCGATGACTTCGAGATTGTATTTATTGATCGCCGCTTTCGTGATGCCGGCGATGACAGCGTTCAAGCCGCTGCAATCTCCTCCGCCCGTCAATATTCCGATTTTTTCGATAGGTTTCATAAAAAGCCTCCATGGTTTATGATTTCATTAGTATTGTATCCCTATAGAGCGCAAAACTCAACAATATCGCCTTTATGAAAACGCTTTTTCCCCGGGAGGGCCATATTCGCTGATTTCGCCCCTTTTTTCGCAAAATGAGCGACGAACAGAAAAAATTTTGTTATAATCGTGTTGAGGTGAAGAAAATGCTCACAATGGACGATATCATCCGGGAAGGACACCCCAGCCTCAAGAAGGAGAGCGCCCCGGTATCCTTGCCGCTAAGTAAAGAAGATAAACGCATCCTGAAGGACATGCGGCAGTTTTTGATCGACTCGCAGGATGAAAACACTAGGGAACAGTACGAACTCCGCGAAGGCGTCGGACTCTCCGCCGTACAGATTGATCATCTCAAACGCATGATGGCCATCCATACCCTGGATGAGAAGTTTGAAACCCTCCACGACTATCTCATGGTCAATCCGAAACTCATCAGCCATTCACAGGAGAGGACATACCTCCCCGGCGGCGAGGGATGCCTCAGCGTGGACAGGGAGGTCGAAGGACTCGTCCCCCGCTACAAGCGCGTGCGCGTGCGCACCTATCTTTACCACCCGGAGAGTGACACGCTTGAAGAGACCACACTGCGGCTGCGGGGGTTCATCGCCATCGTCTTCCAGCATGAACTCGACCACTTGAACGGGGTGTTGTTCACATCCCGGGTGCACACCTCCCTTGAAGGTATAGAACCCATAGAATTCAAAATTGAAGAAGAAAAACAGGAGAAGGAGGTTTCACAATGAAACTGTTCATCGACACCGCCAATGTAGAGCACATCAAAGACATCGCCGAGATAGGCATCATAAGCGGCGTCACGACCAACCCCTCGCTGATTGCCAAGGAAGGCAGGGACTTCAAAGAAGTGATTGAAGAAATCACTGACATCGTCGACGGCCCCATCAGCGGTGAAGTCATCGCCTTGAAAGCCGACAAGATGATCGAAGAAGCCAGGGACATCGCCGCCATGCATCAGAACATGGTTGTGAAAATCCCCATGACGAAAGAAGGATTGAAAGCAGTCAAAACCCTCAGCGAAGAAGGCATCAGAACCAATGTCACGCTTGTATTCAGCGCCAATCAAGCGCTGCTTGCGGCGCTGGCGGGGGCCACATACGTCAGCCCCTTCGTCGGACGGCTGGACGACACCCTTCAAGACGGCATTGAAGTGGTAAGCCACATCCGCGACATCTACGACATGTATGGACTGGATACTGAAATCATCAGCGCCAGCATACGCCATCCGAAGCACCTCGCAGATTCCGCGAGAGCCGGAGCCCACATTGCCACAGTCCCCTATAATGTCCTTTTGAAAGCGTTCAACCATCCCCTCACGGACAAAGGCATCGACTCTTTCCTGAAGGACTGGGAGGAAGCGTTCGGCAAAAAATAACATCCACCCCTTGCCCCTTCTCCGAGGCGCAAGGGGTTTTTAATGCCCCAGGAAAAAAGCGCCCTAAAGGCGCTCGATACGGTCCTTGATGCGTGGATGGCTCAGGTAGAGACGGGCAAAGGCAGGATGTATCTTCGAGGTCTCGACCGTCTTTTCAATCTTCGCAAGCCCTTCCTTCAACGCCATTGCGCGCCCCTTCCTCTTCGCATAGGCGTCAGAAGCATACTCCTGGCGATGCAACAGCCTGATCAGACACTGCTGAAAGACCTGATAGATGAGATAATACCCGAAGAGCGCACTCAGATGCCGGGTATAGAAATCCCCCGGCAACAGCCGGCTGAGAAAGCCGAAGCCCACTAAGAATGCCAGCGCGACTGAAAAATACCCCACACGCATGCGGAGGTGTTTCAGCGTCTCATGGCCTTCTTCATGCAGGAAGATCCCTTCGACCTCGGCAAACGAGAGTCTCGCGAGCAGCTGCGGTGTGACGAGCAGACGTTTCCGTCCCAAGAAACCAATCAGCATCGCATTCATACCCAGGCGGGCTTTGCTGACAATCATATAGACTGACTCGGAGAACGCGCTTCCAACAAGACCGCTCCTATGTTCATAAGGGACCAGAGTGACACGACGCTTCAGAATTCGGAAATGAAACTTCGCGAAAATGAAGACAGCGCCGGCAATGAAGACAGCCAACGCCAGGAAAAAGAGCCAGGGCGTCATCAAGTGAAAGAATACAAAATGAGATGCGACGATAAAGACGAACGCTACGGCGAGAAACACCACATTCATCATCCCGTGGAAAAGACCGAGGCAGTACACCTCGGTCGCAGTCGTTAATGCGAAGAACGCTATAAAACCTCCAAACAAGGCCTGAGGGTTATCTCCCAAGCGCCACGCCAGAAGCGAGGCGACGAGCGCAAGCACCGCAAAGAGCCGTAGAAACAAAGCGCGGTATCTTTTCAGTCCCTCTTTAGCGTAACGCGCATTCAGCGCATGCAGGAAGGCCTCAAAAACCAAGACAGCTATACTCAGAACGAACAGCGCCCAGAACAGCACAGCGTCACTCTCCGATGATCTTTATGAGCACGCGTTTTCTACGCTTGCCATCGAACTCGCCATAGAAGATCTGTTCCCAGGGTCCGAAATCCAATGCGCCCTCCGTGATTGCCACGACAACCTCACGGCCCATGATGGAACGCTTGAGATGCGCATCAGCGTTATCCTCGGCCTTGTTGTGATAGTATTGGCTGTGCGGCTTCTCCGGAGCAAGCTTCTCCAGCCAGTCCTCAAAATCCTGATGCAGTCCGCTTTCATCATCGTTGATGAACACACTAGCGGAGATATGCATTGCATTGACCAGCACGAACCCTTCTTTCACACCGCTCTCCTTAAGGGCCTTCTCCACATCCGGCGTGATGTTGATCAGTTCCCTTCTTCGATCGGTATTGAACACAAGCGTCTGACGATAAGAACGCATAGCGATTCCTCCTTATTGTATATTCTGCAGCCCCCCGAGATACCTCCGGGCGACTTCGTAAGCTTTTTTATAACAGCGTTCGCTCTCCAATGCTTTGATATAGACACGCGTCGAAAGAGATATCATCAAGAAATCACGCTTCGCAAACGCCCTGTCCACGACATCCTTGAAAGCTTTTAAAGATGAGCTGCCCGTGGAACAGGCCTCCCTTATCGCTTTCGTAAAAGCTATATCGAGCTTTCTCTGCAAGGGATGCGCTATTTCATAGGTTCCCTCAAGGTCCTCATGCCTTCCCAGCATATAATAAGCATGCAGTTTCAGGATGTAATATCTAGAAGCGGGGTAATGGAATTGTTCCAGAACCTCCAAAGCGTTCTGCGGATCATTGTTGATGAGATAATAACGGGCGCGGTTCATCCGGGTGAAGAGATAAATATCATACAGCCCCGAGCGTTTGGCGTACTCGATGGTTGAAGCATGCAATGCCTCGAACTCTTCAAAGCGATGCAAATAAACCAGTATAATCTGCTTCAAGGCTTTTGACTTGTGACTTCTGATGAGATTGGCGTAGGATTCGAAAGTATCGATCGATTCATTGAGAATGGCCAGTGTTTTATGAAAATTACGATAATCGTCTATGAGAAGCTTGGCCTTCATATGAAGCACTAAGGCACGAAGATGCTTGTCACCTAGCTTTTCGAGCGCCCTGTCCAGATACGCGATTGCATCCTTCTCCTCATCATTGAAATAATGGTAGATACCGATGATGCTTGAATAGACGGGAAACCTTTCCTGACCCATATAAAAGGGCGATAACGTATTTACTGCCTGATAGAAGCGTTCCACATACACAGGCTGGTCGGCTGTAAAAGCACCGAACAGCATCCAAAGATAATAATCGGGATAGATTTCGCTGCGTTCAAAGAAATAGGCGTCTTCCAAAAGGGAGGAGAAAGCTTTCCCCATACGATTGAAATCATCATAGAGTATACCATGATAAAGCATCGAGCGGAGCGTCTCGAATTTCTCAATCTTCTTTTCATCATGCAGAAAAGGCGGATTCAGGACTTGACTCAATTGTTTGAACGTCTTTGGTCGCGTCTTCGAGACCTCGACATCGGCATCGGTGTAGAGGTCGAGCGGACGTGGCACATTGCTTTTCATAACATCACTCCAGGATGTTCCTTCCCTTTTGATTATGTCATGTATGCCCGGACAATGCAACGGGGTGGTTTGTGTAATGAACTTTTCACAAAGCATTCAAAGACATACAAGCACTTGCATGTGCTATAGTGTTATTGAGGTGGAAGACATGTTGGATATCGTCATGAAACAACAGAAGACCAAAAGATATATCATCTTTTTTCTCACTGCAATGATAGGCTTCTACGGACTATATCTATTCCTGGATGTTCTCGCCAATATAAGCCTGTCGCATATTTTCAATGAATGGGGGATTCCCCTCTTCATTCTACACCAATTCCTCAATCTCGTCATGGCGTTCTTCGCAGCAAGCATGATCTCCCTAAGCCACATCAATATGAAGCTGAACAGGCGCGAGCCGAAAGGAAGCACCTCCATCCCCTTCCTTTCATTCATATTCGGCCTTCTCACCTTCGGTTGCGCACCATGCGTCATCGCCTTCTTCTCGGCCATCGGCATCGCCTTCACGCCGATCATCTTCCCCTATGGCAATCTGCTGTGGAAAGTCATTCTACTCGTATTGCTTGCAGGCGGATGGCTCTGGATCCTCTACAGCATCCAGCACAACACCTGCAACGTCCAATATTCTCAAAAAAAGAAGCCGATCGACTGATCAGCTTCTTTTTTTATAGGCCAGGGCCTCTTCTAAAGGCAGGGGGCGAGCAAGGTGAAATCCCTGGGCGTATCTGGCGTGGACACTTCTCAGATACGCCATATGTTCAGCGGTCTCGACCCCTTCGGCGATGACATCGAAGCCAAAGGCTTCTCCGAGGCTGACAGAAGATTGGATGATACGCTTCCCATCCTCGGTGGATTGCAGGAAATACTTGTCGGTTTTCACAAAATCCATAGGCATCGCATGCAGACGTTTCAATGATGAATACCCGCTTCCGAAGTCATCGAGAGCGATTTTGAACCCTGCCCCTCTGACCTTCTTTAGTTGTTTTCTCAGCGTTTCGAACTGGCTTGTGAAGTCAGTCTCGGTCACTTCTATGACAATGGACGCCGGATCGACATCCTCCTCTTCAGCGCGTTCGATGAGAACATCTAGACATGCGCTTCTGTGAATCTGCGGGACACTCACGTTCAACGACATCCATACATCTTCTCCATAGACCGCTTCAAACCGTTTCTTATCCTTCATGGCCTGTCGGATCAGGAAAGCATCCACTTCTTTCATGAGGCCATGCTTTTCCGCAAGCGGGATGAATCGTGCAGGCGAAGGATTCGAGAAATCCTCATTCCACCACCGCATCAATGTCTCGAACCCGCGCACCGCGTTTGAACCGACTTCAAAGATCGGTTGATAGTAAAGCGTCAGCCGGTCGTTTTGAAGATCGGCCTTGAACGCTTCAAGCATCTCATATTCGCCACGGACCTCCGACTTCATGTCCGTGTGATAAACCATGTATGCATTATTATATTCAAACGCTTTTTCATGTGCGATCTGGGCGTGCTGATAGATTGTTTCCGCATCACTCCCATGCTCCGGATAGGCGCTGACGCCGAGGCGGGTCTCAAAGATGACACCGTTGGAAAAAGCCTCCTCGCATGTGTCGATGAACGACTGTAGAAAAGCGGTGAAATCCCCCTCCATGGATTTATGAGAGAGAAACACGAAAAACTCGCTGTCTATCAGGGCGAATACGCCATCCCACTTCGCCTTCAGACGCTTTCTGATGCCTTGCAGGGATTCTACATATTTGTCCGGCGAATGAAACTCGTTGAGATAGGCTTTATTCGTGATCTTCGTGTAAAGCGTCTGGAACGGTACATCGCCGGCGATCAGCTGGTTCATCTTCTCAATCACGAACGTCTCGCTAGGAAGGGCGCTCTCCTTGTGGAAATAGCGCAGACGGTCCTTCTCCTGTTCCAACGCCTTGAGTTCCGAGAGGTCCCTCTGAATAGCGACATAGCATATGACTTTACCGCGGCGGTTCCTCAACGTGTGAATCAGAAGCTCTTTAGCATAGAGGTCACCGTTCTTCTTCTTGTCCCATATCTCACCCTGCCAGAAATCCTTCTCTTTCAAGTCCCGCCACATGTTTCTGTAAAAATCCTCGCCGTGTACGCCGGACTTGAAAACATTCGGATATTCACCGCGGAGTTCATCCTGTGTGTACCCGCTCATCTTCTGCAGCTGGTCATTGACATAGAGGATGCGGTTCTTTTCATCACTGATGAGCACGCCGTCGTTCGTGCTTTCAGCCAGGGAAAGCGCGACGCGGAATGCCGCACGGTATCGCCCCGACATAACATAGAGCTGCAAGAACGCAATCCCTATAAACAAAGCCGGCGGCAGAAGGGCTGACCATTCCCAGAGACCCAATGCGGCGCCTGAAAGCACTATTAGAAGAGAGAGGACAAACAGAATCAAAGCCATTGTCGCTAGTTTCATCCAGCGATTGTGGAAAGCGAGCATCAGTAATTTCTCCTTGAAGGAATAACCCCGCGGACGCCACCGCGCGGCTTTTGCACATCACCTTTATAGCGGGGGATGAGATGAATGTGAAGATGAAAGATTGTCTGACCCGCAGCCTCTCCTGCGTTCACGCCGATATTATACCCATCCGGACCATAAAGCGCATCGATTCTCTCCTTAAGCGTTACTAACGCCTGATGGGTAGCGGACAATTCATCCCCGTTCATATCGAAATACGTCTCGACATGTCTTTTGGGAATGATCAATGCATGCCCCTTGCTCACAGGGTAAGCATCATATATGGCATAAACCAGTTCATTCTCATAGAGAATGTCGCGTTGCATCTTGCAAAAAGGGCATCCCAATCCGCTTCACCTCTCAATAGATCACTCTCTGAGTGATATCGATTATTTCTTCTGTGAGCTGATAAGCATCCTTATATCGTCTTGAGGCCGTATAGATAGAGACAAGATAGTCATATGCGGTCCGCATCTCGATATAAGCTTTATCAAGCCGTGCGGTCTCGTAAAACTCCTTGAGCGTATCCTCATAGGAAACGCCACTGCAGTAGGATCTGATAAAATCTATCCCCTGATAATACAGCGCATTTCGTGCATCCGCAGGCGCATGGCTTGTAGAGCGCGAGGAAGTGCATTCCAGGGCTTTTTCATAATCAGACTTCTCCATATGTAAAAGGCCCCGCTAATAATCGACACGCACATTATCGCCGCCTGCGTAGTCTAACATCTTTAGCGCTTTAGACGGTGCGTTCTGCAAATAATAATAAATCGCATACTGCACATACAGGTTTGATTCGAGGTAGCTAAGGTCGTTTCTGCGCGCGAAACTTATCCCCTCCTCAATAGCCGTTTCAACCCCATCGAAACGGGCCGCTTTCATGGCATTCATGGAGATGAGCACCTGGCAATGCTTAGCGCGCACATTGTTCTTAGTCGCCTTGAATAGACGTTCCGCTTCTTTCAAATACCTGTTGGAGTACGGGATATGATACGTCTGCGCATAGAGGTTCCCGATAAGGTAATGCAGGAGTGCAGTAAAAGCATCATCTTCAGAGATGGAAAGAGCCCGTTTGTAATAATCAAGAGCAGAATCAAAGTCATTATTTAGAAAATCGTAAGCTCCTCGGAATGTATAGTATCGTCGGCGTTTGACGGGCTCGAACAAAGGTGCAACCACATCAAGTTCACCGACAGCGCTTTGCATGATTTCCCCTTCAAAAGGAGGGATGAAAGTCCTAAACGCCAGTTTAAGCAACAGATGATCAGCCATCCAGAGCGAACGGCTGAAATCATAGTCATATGACTCTAGACGCTCGTATTGACGCTCGATTTCCTTGATGTCCAGATAAAGGATTGCGTTTTCAATGCTTCGGATGCTCTCCTGAAGACGTGCAAACTCTGCTTCATCAATGTCTACATCGATATCAAGCACGCGGTAAGGCGCGATAGGATTTTCTCCGTAATCGGGGTCCGCGCAAGTTCTACCTTGCGTAGATGCGCATGGGAAAACCCCACACGGGGAGCGAGGGATCGCAGGGTCTCCTGTTTCCTGACACGCAGCAACCTCACGACGATGCCGAACATGCGCCGCGTTTGCGGCGCATTGAGACGATGAACAAATTCCTTGGAGAAGGTCATCTCATCCGTTTCCCTTTCTTTCTTTCAGACTTTTCACACGCGGAAACAAAAGCAAAAGGCCATGGAACATGATGGCGCTCACGAAAGCGATGGTCCCGAGCTTGCCGCCGGAACCGGTGAAATAGGGGGCGCTGAAAACGAAAATCAAGCCGAACATCAAGCCGCCGAGCATGATGAAGCGCTCATCCTTCAACCTCTCCGGAGAGCTCATCCCGACAAAGGAAGCCCCGAATGCCGCGACCGCCAGCGTACCTCCGAACGACCCGAAGACAATCGGCAGCACGAGACCTGAGAGAAGCCCAATGAAACCACTCGCAAAGACAGGGCCGCGGGTGAGACGGATGCTTATCAAGTACGTGAGGACAGCACCGAGGACACTGGCGACGACAAGTGCGGCGCCTTCCTGGATACCATAACGATCACCGGCTAGGAATCCGCCCTCGAATATGAGCGGTATGAAAAGTGCGGGGGTGAAAGCGATGGTCCCGAGCTTGCCGCCGAAACCATTCATGACATCCTTGGTCACCACGAACACCATTGAGGCGATAAGGGCGCCGATCATAAAGGGGAACACGCCGAAAAGCGCGTGGGCACACATTCCGAAAAACGACCCGCAGAAGACGGGAACGCCATAGGACGGCACCAGAAGCGCCGCAAGGACGCCGATAAGCCCTGAAGCGACCACCGCCCCGGTACCGGCGCCCTGGATGATGAGATATGTCAGCACAGCGCCGATGAAAGTCGCTATGAAATCATAGGACGCAGGTCTGGAAAACAGAAAGTATGAATTGGATGTGTTGAGCGCTTGATTGAACTCCCGTACCAGCACATATGCAAAAAAGGCCACAAAAGGGAGGAAAACAATGAAAGCAACCAAGTGTTCTGACAAGGCGTTCAATAATGTGAAGAACAGAAGAATAGAACTTGTGAGTACAAGAAGAAAGAAGCCTATTATCGGTCGCGGCCGTGATCTAGATAACACCCAGTGACCGCCCCGCTTTCTCAAAAGCTGAAATCGCTTCATCGAGGTCTTCACGGGTATGACTGGCGCTGATCATCACGCGGCAGCGTCCCTTGCCTTTGGGCACAGTGGGATATACGATGCCTGAAACGAATACCCCTGCTTCAAGAAGGGCTTTGGAGAACTCCAAGGTCTTCGCTTCCTCGCCTATCATGACAGGCGTGATGGGCGTTTCACTGATGCCAGTGTCGAACCCCAGCTTTTCAAGGTTCTTCTTGAAATACTTCGCATTCTCCCAGAGCTTGTCAGTATATTCTTCGCTTTCCATAAGCATCTTGACCGATTCTATAGTTGCCGCCGTCGCGGCCGGTGGCAGCGCCGTGGAGAAAAGTAGCGGACGGGCGCGATGAAGCAGCCACTCTTTGACACGCTTTTTGGTCGCGACATAGCCGCCGACCACCCCGATGGCCTTGGAAAGCGTGCCGACGATGAAATCGACTTCGCCGTGCAGCCCGAGATGATCGACAGTCCCGCGGCCGCTTCTTCCCAGGACTCCGCTTCCATGGGCATCATCGACATAAGTGAGCGCATCGTATTGTTTAGCGAGCTCGACAATCTTCTCGAGCGGAGCGAGATCGCCATCCATGGAAAATACACCGTCGGTTATGATCAATACATTGCGATAATCATCGCGGCGTTCTTTCAGAATGCGCTCGAGATCATCAGTGTCGGAATGCTTGTAGACGGCTTTGTCGGCTTTGGATAGACGCACACCGTCGATGATCGAAGCATGATTCAACTCGTCGCTGATAATCAGGTCGCCCTTTTCCACAATTGCCTGGATGACACCGATATTGCAGTTGAGGCCGGACTGGAAGGCAACGACCGCTTCTTCCTGCTTGAATTCCGCGAGCAAATCCTCCAGTTTTTCTATCAGGTCCTGATTGCCTACAATAGTCCTGACCGCGCCGGCCCCGGCGCCGTATTCATCCACAGCCTCTTTCGCGGCACGCATCACGCGGGGATGTGTGGCGAATCCGAGATAATTATTGCTGGAGAGGTTTATGACCCTGCGGCCATCCAGCTCGATGACATGATCGCAAGGACCGTGATTGACGGGAAGTTCACGATATACACCGTCGTCCTTCAGTTTCTGAACCTTTTCGTCCATGAATTTCCATTTATGCATAGTCATCCTCCTCAGGAGTCAGAAGTATTTTTCCACTGTCTCCGCTTCCCATGATCTCTGCAGCTTTATTGGCTTCCTTGAGCGGAAGCGTGTGGGTGATGATCTTATCAAGATGCAGCAAGCCTTCATCGATGAGACGCCGGACCTCATGCCAGGTATCGTAGATCCTCCGGCCGACAACACCATAGATTTCTATCCCCTTGAACACCACATCATCCGCCAGATTGACCTCGATGTTCTCAGCGGGGATGCCCAAAAGACTCATGCCGCCGCCCGGCTTGACATACTTGAACGCCTGCTGGATAGCGGATTTATTGCCGCTGAACTCTCCGACCACATCGACACCTCGGCCATCGGTTTCGGAAAGGACGCGCTCGATGACATCTTCTTCTTTCGGGTCGATGACCACATCGGCTCCCAGATCGGCCGCCATCGCTTTTCGTCGCGGATTGATCTCTATACCGATTATCTTCTTAGCGCCATAGGCTTTAGCGACGTCTATACCCATCAGACCGAGGGGGCCGCACCCGACAATCGCCACAGTACGGTCTTTCACAGGAAAATGAGCCATGGTGTGGACGGCGTTTCCCAAAGGCTCCTGCACAGACAGATGCCTCGGATCTGCATTCTCATCATTCACGAAACAGTTCATCGCAGGAATCTTGACGTATCCGGCGAAGCTTCCGTCCGTGTCCACGCCAATAATCTCAGTGTTCTCGCAAATATGCCCTTCACCACGAAGGCAGAACTCGCATTCACCGCATATGATATGGGTCTCGGCGCTGACTATATCCCCGACGCGGACACCTTCAACATCATCAGCTACCTTCAATACCTCACCACTGAACTCATGGCCTACGATCAAAGGGAGGTCCAGCTTTTGTCGAGCCCAATCATCGTAAGCATACAGATGGTAATCCGTTCCACAAAAAGACGCCGTCTGGACCTTGATGAGAACTTCACCTTGTTGTAATCCTGTAGATATCGTCTTTTTCTTGATTGAGAATCCTTCCTTCGGTTCATCCTTGACGATAGCGGTCATACGAAGCGTTTCCGTATCCATGACAAAACCCCTTATCAATTTTATGTAGCGCTTACACTTCGTCATTATAACATATAGCCTAAGCAAAAAAAGTTGCGTTTATACAAAAAACACCGGGCATGAATGCCCGGTGCAAAAAATGAAAAGAGGTCCGAGAGATTGTGTTGAGAAAATCATCCCTTATACTTCCCTAATCCGCCGCTTCTAATGTCATTATGCACCCATTATTGAAAAAATACAATAGAGGAGCGGTAGTTTACAAGTGTTTTAAAATTCCCTTTAAAGGTTCGGGCTTACAATCGCTTTCATGCATGTCCCTGTCGACGGATTGGAAAAAATGCAGTTTCGCGGTCGCATAGGCTTTCGAACACTCCTCTTCCATCTGGTAATAATAGAATAATAAGGCGAACGTGAAGTACCGGACATGAAGATGCGGTATATGGTGTATGGAATCAAGCACTGTCTCAGCTTCGCTGTCCAGATTCTCTTCTATCTCGCCTGCATAGTAATGACAAAGGCGGGACGCTGAGTAATAGAGATTATATTCAGGGTGGGACTTATGGGATTCCATCGCTTCAAGCGTCTTGCGCATCCGCTCTTTTTCTCCGAGATGGTAGGCGATGATTCCCTCGTAGAACAGGATCTTCGGTGTCTTTCTGCGCACACGGCCTAGATGGTATTTCGTCCAGGAGAGCGCCTGATTGACATATGCGGCGTACGCCAGCTGCAGTTTTACTTTGTCAGAAAAGATCTGCATCAGGTCTTCATTCCCATTCAAAGTCTGCCTGATGTGTTGAAGCAGATGACTGCCTTCTTCTGTATTACCCAGGTCGATGTGCTTCTTCACAGTCAAAATATCCACCTGGATCTTCCTTTCCACATTGTCCAGCCGTTGATGAGAACGGCTCGCCCTCTCAGCATTCTTCAGACTCTGATAGTTCTTGAAAACAGCGTCGTAGGCAAAGGCTAGATAGGAGAGCGAAAGCGCATGAAAATATCTATTCTCTACAGTGTCCTTGCTCAGATTGAAATAATAGGCGGCTTCCACATAGATATTCCTGTAGAAGAACGCGATCCCTCTCAGCGTGTTGAATATCTGGCGCTGCGTGTGGGAAAGATGCTCGTAGAAATCCTCTAAGTCCCTCAGGACAGCGGCGCTATAGTTTCCTTTGACCATGATCCTGTATGCTTCCAGGACCAAAAGGTATTCCACACGAAGCGGCGAGCGCAGAAGCTCACCGGCATGACGCTTGAGGGCACGATAGTGCATTTGTATGCTGCGGGCGTTGCGGTAATACAATGCTTCATAGAATGAATCAATCGACCTGCGACGCTCCAAAAGTTGTTCTTCATCCGTATGAAACGGAACATCAACAGCGTTGAAAAGCAGTTCCAATGTATCGATATTCGGTGTGACCTTGCGGTTTTCAATATCGCTGATGACCGGGTGCACAATACTGATAGCGCGCGAAAGCCCCCTCAGTGAATACCCTTTCCGTGTCCTGTGGTTCTTGAACATTCTTCCGAGTATTTTAAGATTATCCTTCGGATAAGACACTGCTGTCCCCTCCCCTAGTTAGCATTGATCCAGCTGATGATATCATCACGTATATGAGAAGCCCGACTTTCATTCAACACCTCATGCCTGGCCCCCTCGACAGGCATGACAGTGACTTCGGCTTTAGTATTCTCCTTATAGACTTGGGCCAGTTTTTCAATCGTCTTCATATTCCTGCTCAAAGGGTCGTCACGACCGGACACAAAAAGCAATGGGATTGAAGGGCTCTTGACAATCTCCTTCTTTTTATTGACCTTGGAGAGCATCCTGAAGAACGCACGATAGAACATGCTGTTATAGACGAAACCAGCGAGCGGGTCATCCCGATAGGCCTCCTGAACTTCCTGGTCATGCGAAAGCCATGCATGAGGATTCTCCTCATTAAAACCAGCACTGACATTCCTGTTCATCAACCTGTAGACGAAACGGTTTCGCTCCGGCAGTTTTTTGAAAAGCCCCGATCCCCAGGCGAGTGTCCACATGATAAGCGGCATGAATCTATACCTGGGAAGCGTGCCCATGATGACCGCTCTTTTAACGTATTCCGGATTCTTCTGCAGATAACGACGAAGAATCAAAGAGCCCATGCTGTGACCGACCACACTCAGATCCTTTATCTTTTCTCTTTTCACAATATAATCGTGAACCTCTTCAACATCCTCCGCCAGGACATCGAAAGTATCCCCGGGCCCGAAAAGGCCGAGCTCTTCTTCGCTCTCGACAGTATTGCCGTGCGCGCGATGATCGTGCAAGTAGACAACAAAACCCATATCAGCCCAGCTGGAGGCAACCTCATGATATCGACCGGAGTGTTCCCCCATGCCGTGCAGCAGATGAATGACACCGGCTCTATCTCCTTCAGGGGCATACCTTCTTAAAAACAGCCGCCTGGAATCCCGTGTTTCAATGACTTTTGTCTCGTTCTTTTTCATAGAATGGCTCCCGGAAGAAATATTTGTTCAATTTAATTATATCATACAGAACGCCTTAAACAATTCATTATCCTCCCTTTGTCATGTTCATGACAAATTGTCAAGTGCTGTGTTATAATAATCTGGAAACAAAAATATTTAAAGGATGTATGGACATGAGAAATCTACTCTTCGTAACCACGCTCTTCCTGACTGTTTTTTTATTGATCGGATGTGAGGACACTCCTGCTGAAGAAGAGCACGACACACACGATACATTGGATATCTACTACATGAACGACCTCCACGGTGCCTTGACACCGGACGAAGGCGGCATGGGGATGGCAAGAGCGGGCAACTTCCTCATCGATGAAAAAGAACAGAATCCTGATTCCACACTGATCCTCGCCGGCGGCGACATGCTTCAAGGGACATTGATCTCCAACCATTTCTACGGGGAGAACACGACCAAGATCATGGACAAGGTCGGTTTCGACGCTGCGGCGGTTGGGAATCATGAATTCGACTGGGGATTGGAAAAGGTCACGCGCTATTATACAGACAATGCTGACGCATACCAAGCTGAACATGACTTTCTTGCCGCCAATATTGTCTATGAAGGAACCGATACTATCCCCGAAGGCATCGAACCCTATGCAATGTACGAACGTAGCGGTCTCAACATCGGTATCATCGGCGCGATCGGATACGGGCTGGAATCCTCAATTCTCGCCCCTATGGTGGAAGACTGCGAATTCAAGGACCCGGTGCCCATCGCCGAGGAGAAGGCTGAATATCTGCGGTCTGAAAAAGGCGCCGACATAGTGCTTCTTCTCACGCACGCCGGACCGGACGATCTGAACACAAGGGTCTCCTTCTTTGAAGAGGAAGCACGCATAGATGCGATATTCAACGGCCATACCCACCAGGAGCGCATCGACTATCTCGGCGATATGCCAGCAATTGAGTCCGGCAGCAACGCCGAGCTTATCGGGCATGTTCAATTCACCCTGGAAGATGGTGAGATTCAGAACGCAGTCGCAAACAATCTCGATGAAAACGATGACAGCCGCTTCGACACCCCGCATCCGGATGTCACCGCCATCATTGATGACTACCGGCAGGAAATCGACCATCTATTCGACCCGGTGACACAGGCCGACGGTAACCAAGAGCGCTGGCATCTGGCCGACTGGATGGCCCGGATCATGAAAAAATCTACGGACGCGGATGTAGGCATCCACAACTACGGAGGCACGCGTGATAACATCAGCGACGGCGATGATCTGTCCATAGCGAAACTCTACGACATCTTCCCCTTCGACAACACCGTTGTCACCTCGGAGGCCCCCGGCCATATCATCCAGGATCTTATGGACAGCAACAACTACGCCGCAAAAGTTGATATCGACCCGGATGAGACCTATAAGATCGCAACCAACAACTATATCTTCCACAATGAAAGAAACAGTCTCGAAGCCCTCTCGGAGAATATCATCCACAAGGAGTTTGAAATGTTCGAACTTGCTGTAGGAATACTCGATTGGAAAGCCGATACCTACGGGCGTTTCGACACCACTGATGCAATCGACCTCGGATATTACGACACATGGTTCGACCCGGAAGACCCATTGGAGATCGAATAATGCCAGGCAACAAAAAAAGCCGGAATTTCCGGCTTTTTATATGCGCTGAACGCTTTGAGCTCATTTTGGAGGTCCCGGCCGGATTCGAACCGGCGATCACGGAGTTGCAGTCCATTGCCTTAGCCACTTGGCTACGGGACCTTACAGCCCAGTATATCGTAACATATTACAGGGCTTTGTCAAGGTATCAAAGGCATGTCAACCCTGGGGAGGCCCTTCGGTTCTTTCAGGGTTTGAATCCTGCCATTCATCTTCCGGGGAACTTTCCGCCTTGCCTTCAAAATACTTAAGTGCAATCCGTTGCAGACCCATCATTATAAAAGCGAAACTCACACCGATCAGACCAAGCCAGAAGACCACCATGCCTGTGTCGGCCTGTTCCCTCAGTCGATAGACAAAATAGGATGTGATGCCGAAACGTACTGCTCTGGAGAAAACCGCCGAGAATACAAACGGTTTGAAGTTCATTTTGGCAATCGCAGCGGTGAAGACTATGAGGAAAAAGGGGAGCGGTGTCATCGCGAAGATGAAAATGGCCCAGAAACCATAGCGGTCGAAAAGCTTTTTAGCACGTTCCCGCTGTTTTTTGCTCACCATTCTTTTATAGAAACGGTTATCCTCTTTAGCGAGAAAGAAATAGACAAAGATGGCTCCGATTGTATTGGCGGTGACGAGATTCAATGTGAGAAGCCACCAACGTTCGGGGCTGCTCAATATCAGCGGAACGAGGAGAAACTCGACCCCCGCCATGGGTGTGATCGTCTCGAAGATGGAATAAAAAAACAAGCCGATTTCGCCGAAACGGATAAAGAACTCGATGACGGCCTGAAAAAATTCCGTGACGATATCAATAACTGTTGTTTCTGCATTCGTAAGTAGTCTTATCATTGATCTACACCCCTACAGCTAAAAACAAAGTGCGTCAGCAAATCCCCATCCCTTGCTTTAGGATATTATAGCACACTTTAGACATCCCAACAATTTAATCATAGAATACAATGAACAATTTAAAACGTTAAATCAAATGCTTGTGATTTCCTCTTTCACCGAATAAAAACCTGATAACATCCGGAACCCTTTCGGCCCACGCCTTCTCATCGTGTTTTGCCTTTTCAATCACACGGAATACATATCGTGATGCAGAAAACTTCTTTCGCAAGGCACTGTCGACGGACTTATTGGCGGAAAGATACATTTCAGGACCACGGACAGCCTTCTCCTCCGTCCCGACATCCATGTAGAGCCTCCTTACTCTAGAAACATCGTAACGCTCAATATCATCCATCAAAGACTGCAGTGAAACGAAATAGGCTCCGGAAAGACACGCAGCCCGCGAGAATGCATCATTCCTTTTCAACAGGGCATACAATGTAATCAAAGCTCCGAGCGACGACCCCATCATGCCGATAGCCTCCGCCCGGCGCGAAACATTCCATCGCCTTTCTATCCACGGTTTCAACGTATTGAAGAAATAATCGAGATACATATCGCCGTAACCCCCAAGGGTCTCCCCCGGGTAAAGATCCTCGACCGTGAAGCTGTACGGGGAATATTCGTCCACACGCCCAAGACCCCGTGCGCTCGATATGCCTACTATGACAACTTCCGGAAGGTCCGCATTATCTTGAAATGCCTCCATTATCTTCCAAGTATGACCGCTGAAACTATCCTCGGAGGAAAAAAGATTCTCTCCATCATGCGCATAAAGCACCGGATAAGGCGCGTTGCTCGATGTATACGAATCGGGAAGGCCCACATAAAGACACACCATTCTTCTGAGCGCTTCAGCGTAGAAACACTCTTTCCAATAATGCATCGAATCACCTCAATTCATATTATAACAAAGAGTGGGAAGAAAAACGTCACACATCAGGCGATGTGTGACGGTCAATACCAGGATGGTCGGGAAGACAGGATTTGAACCTGCGACCTCTTAGCCCCGAACCAAGCGCTCTACCAAACTGAGCTACTTCCCGTCTTTCTAAGAGTTCGAGTGGATGTGCGGACATCTCAAATAAAAAACTCTTGGACCAAGAGTTTTAAAGGCATTGAATGGTCGGGAAGACAGGATTTGAACCTGCGACCTCTTGGCCCCAAACCAAGCGCTCTACCAAGCTAAGCTACTTCCCGTCTGGCGCGCCCAAGAGGATTCGAACCCCTAACCTTTTGATCCGTAGTCAAACGCTCTATCCAATTGAGCTATGGGCGCTTTTCAAGCCTGTCGCAAAAGGATTATAACATACTCCATGGGCCTTTGCAAGGACAAAGAGCCGATGCGAATATTATCAAACTTACAGCCACTTGGCAAGAATTATTTCAAAACCACACAAGAATTATTTCAAAACCACATGCATTTGATTATGACATGCACCAATATCATGTAGTATGATATAATACAGTCAACATAATAATAGGAGGCATCGCAATGGAACAACTACTCAGTTTCACCGGCTTAATCTTCATCATTCCTGTCGCTTTGTTCGTCACTTTCAAAGGAAAGCATCTGCACCGTAATGAATACACTTACTACTGGACCGCCGGTGCCATCGCATTGGTTGCGACAGTGCTATCGCTCTTGTCACTAGCCGGTGCATTCGGTTTTGACCTGAGCCGCATACATCTCGTCTATCAGCTTTTCTTCCAGGGACACCTCACATTCTCACTTTTCGTGCTTGTCATGTTCGCCGGAGCATTCAGACACAAATCGAAGCCGAAAATAACCCTCATGCGCGTGCGCCGCGAAATGGCCATCCTCGGTTTCATCTTTCTAATCCCGCATGCAGCGTTTTTGCTCACGACAGCGCTCGGCGCCTGGAATCCGACAGGAACTATCGCGCTGCTGATCATGATCCCTCTGTTCATCACTTCGTTCCCCAGGATCAGAAAAAAAATGAATTCTAAGAAATGGCGCAGCCTCCATAAATGGGCCTACGCCGCCTATGCCTTCATCTACGCACATCTGCTGACTATCAATCTCATCGCTCAGGACGATGAATTGAGACATGTCCGTTTCTTCCTCTACTCGCTTATCTTCCTTGTATATGTATTGATGAAATACAATTACTATATCCTCCCTGAAAGAAAAGAAGCCTGAAATGCTTGTAAAATTTTCTGATGCATGAAGAACCCATCGCATACATGGGTTCTTTTTTTATATAAGCATTTTATTTGAAAAAAGTCCAAATTGTGAGACAATGACCATGTAAAACAAAAAAGGAGGTTTTTTCATGAACTTTGAACTACCGACCCTGAATTATGCATATGACGCATTAGAACCCTACATTGATGCCAAAACAATGGAGATCCATCACACAAAGCACCATCAGACCTACATCACTAAACTCAAGAACGCCGTAGAGGGCACCGGGCTCGAAAAGCAACCTTTGAAGGACGTTCTCGACAACCTTGACAATGTCCCAGAAAACATCCGCACCGCCGTCCGGAACAACGGCGGGGGCCATTACAACCACACGCTCTTCTGGGAGATTCTTCGTCCCGCAGACGACAAACAGGAAGTAGAAGGCGATTTGAAAGACGCAATTGAAAAGACATACGGCTCTGTCGAAGATTTCCAAAATGCCTTCGCCGCCGCCGCAAAAGGCCGTTTCGGAAGCGGATGGGCATGGCTGCTCGTTACTGAGGACAACGAACTCAAGATCACATCCACCCCGAACCAGGACGTCCCGTTCGATGAAGGCTGCCCCATCCTAGGTCTCGATGTCTGGGAGCACGCTTACTACCTGAAATATCAGAACCGCCGTCCCGACTATATCAATGCGTTCTGGAACGTTGTCAATTGGCGGAAAGTCGAGGAGTACTACCGCGACGCCTGCAAGTAAGATGCACATGATAAAAAATCAGGGGTTCAAATCCCTGATTTTTTTATGTTTTTTGCATGACTGTGTTATAATCGCTTAGGAGGCGATGATGTATGTATATTGAAACCAAGGACGCACCAGCTGCAATCGGCGCCTATTCACAAGGCGTGATGAAACGGGATACGCTCTACGTTTCCGGGCAGCTTCCCCTCACCACGGACGGAACCCTCAAGACCGACATCGAGGACGCCACACAACAATGTCTGAACAACGTGCTCGCCGTCGTGAAAGCTGCCGGATTGCGTAAGGAGGACATAGTCCGCTGCGGTATCTTTTTGAAGAACATGGAGGATTTCTCTGCGGCGAACGAGCTCTACGGCAGGTTTTTCGGCAATCATAAACCAGCACGTGCCGCCGTCGGAGTCGCAGCGCTTCCCAAAGGCGCCTGCATTGAAATCGATGCCGTGGCGGAAAGATAATTCTCATGGGCACTATCATCAACGCTGTCGCCGTCGTTATTGCGTCCCTTCTGGGAGTGACGTTCAAGAAAGGTCTGCCTGAACGCCTGCAGAGGACGGTATTGTTTGTCATGGGCCTTGCCATAGTGTCTCTTGCGCTCGGATGGTTCCTGTCGGATTTTCTGACCATCGAGGATGGCGCGCTCGTAACGTCGCATGAACTGCTCATTCTCGTATCATTGGTCGCTGGGACTCTCTTCGGGGAATGGCTGGATATAGACGGAAGATTCAAGCGTTTCGCCTATGGTATAGAAAAGCGCTACCATCTTCCGCCTCTCGCGAAAGGGTTCATCTCGGCGACGCTTATCTTCTGTGTCGGCGCATTGGCTATCATAGGTCCTATCCAGGAAGCGATCAGCGGTGAACTTACACCGTTGCTTGTCAAAAGCGGTCTTGATTTCATTACAGCCATGATGCTTTCGGCGGTGTTCGGCATCGGTGTCGCCTTCGCGGCTTTGAGTGTACTGCTCTATCAAGGAACGATATATATCGCCGCTTTGTTTGCGGGAATGTTCCTGACCGATGATATGATCACGGGGTTCTCCATGGTCGGAAATATCATCCTTGTCGCGATGGGGCTGCAATTCATGGAAATAAAGGAGACAAAAGTCGCGAATATGCTGCCGGCGCTTCTGATACCACCACTCTATTTTTTTTTCAAAGGTCTGCTATAAAGAGGACGAGCCAGTCAATGCTTCAGGCTCGTCCTTTTTTTTATTCTTCCGCTTCCTGTTTCGCTTCTTCAATGATTTCATCGATCAGATTGCCGGGGACTTCTTCGTAGCGCTCGAATTCACGGGTGAAATAACCGCTTCCCTGAGTCATGGCCTTGAGGTCAATGGCGTATTTCGTTATCTCTGCCTCGGGGATGTCCGCGGTGACTTTCTGACGGCCGCCTTCGAGGGGGTCCATGCTGATGACGCGGCCACGGCGCTTGTTGATATCGCCCATGACGTCGCCCACATAATCATCCTTGACGAAAATCTCCACTTTCATGATCGGTTCCAGAATAGTCGGGCTGCCGTATTTGAAAGCATTTCTCAAGGCTAGCTGGGCGGCCATCTTGAAGGATACCTCGTTCGAGTCCACAGGATGATGCTGTCCGTCGTAGAGCGTCGCTTTGACACCGATTACAGGGTATCCCGCGAGCGGTCCTTTCACCATGCCCTCTACAAGGCCTTTTTCAACTGCGGGGAAGAAATTCTTCGGCACGGCGCCACCGTAGACCTCTTCAGAGAACTCGAATTCGTTCTCGTTGGGGTCGAGGGGCTCAAAGCGTATATGGACAACGCCGAACTGACCCGAGCCGCCTGATTGTTTCTTGTGACGGCCTTCTGCTTCGGTCTTCTTCTTGAGTGTTTCGCGGTAGACAATCTTCTGGTCGACAGTATCCACATCAACCTTGAACATATTCTTCATCTTATCGAGGATGAAGTTGATATGTGTCATGCCCTGCCCGCCGATGAGAAGCTGTGCGGTCTCTTTGTTACGTTTCACCTCGAAGGAAGGGTCTTCAATGTTCAAGCGTTGCAGGACGGATGAAATCTTGTCCTCGTCCTGTTTTTGTTTGGGTCGGATGGCAACGTAGATGGTCGGCGAAGGAATCTCAGGGCCTTCGAAGATGACCGGATGTTTCGGGCTTGAGAGCGTGCTCCCTGTTGTAAGGCCCTCTATCTTTGTCACAGCACCGATGTCTCCGGCATTCAGAGTGTTTGTTTCAATCTGTTCCTTGCCTCTCAGCGTGAAGACTGTGTTGATCTTCGCAGGTTTCTTATTATCGTTTATCAGTACTTCATCGCCTGTATTCAAAGTTCCGGATATGACCTTGATCATATTGACAGATCCGATGAAGGGGTCGACCAGGGATTTGAACACGTAGGCTGAAAAGGGCTCGTTTGAATCAGTCTTGCGCTCTATCTCCTCGCCGGTCTTCACATCTTTGCCTTTCATCGGCTTGAGCTTAGCAGGCGAAGGCATGAACTTCGTGAGCATGTTAAGAAGTGTCTCGGTTCCTATGTCCGAGAGCGCGGAGCCTGCGATGATCGGTTTTAACTCACCATCGATGACACTTTGTCTAAGGCCTCCATCAATTTCCTCCTGTGTGAGCTCCTCACCGCTGAAATGCTTCTCGAGAAGTTCGTCGGATGTCTCGGCCACTGATTCGACAATCTGTTCACGTAGCTCATCCACTTTGTCTTTCAAGTCTTCGGGGATGTCCTGTGTTTCTGGTTTGCCGTTGTTATAGACATGCGCTTGAAGATCAACAAGGTTGACGTGGCCTTTGAAGTCCTCCGAGACACCGATTGGCCATGTAAAAGGCACGCATTGATAGCCGATGGCATCTTTAAGCTTATTGATGAGCTCCTCGTACTTCACGTTCTCTTTGTCCGTCTTGTTGATGAAGATTACCGTCGGAATATTCCGCTCGTTCAGTTCAAAAAGCAGCCGCTCAGTCCCTACCTCGATACCCTTTGTGGCATCGATGACGAGCACAGCGCCTTTGACGACCTCGAACGCCTGGTTGAATTCATTAACAAACTCCTCGCTCCCCGGTGTGTCCAAAAAGTTGAACTTGTATTCACCGTATTCAGCAGGAATGAGGCTTAACGCAACCGAAGTCTGGCGTTCCTTCTCCTCTGTCAGATGGTCGGAAGCCGTATTTTTTTCCTCGACAGACCCTTTCTTCTCTTTTGCTCCGCTGACATGCAGGGCAGATTCGAGAAGAGACGTCTTGCCGGAACCAAGATGGCCTAATACAGCAATGTTGCGAATGGAATCAGTCTCATACTTTTTCATTGATAAACATCCCTTCATTTGTAGGATTGTATAGCAAAAGCCTTATTCATTATAGCACAGCCGGCGAGCGTCAGGCAATGTTTTATGCCGGGCCGATGATAAAACTAAAGCAATCCCGCGGCCCGGAACACTGCAACAAATATGAACAGAGTAAAGACCGCCGTCGCCGTCGTCCATATGACAATCTGGGACGCGAGCTCCTCGTCACCATCAAGTCCCTGTGTAACCGCCACACTTGAAATTGCGACGGGTGAGGCGAACAGGGCGATAAGCGCAGCCCAGGAATTCTCGAACGGTATGATCGTCCGGAGAGAATAGGCGACGAGAAAGACCACAATCGGCACCACGATCAAACGACCTATCACACTGATAAGAATCGGGTTTAGAAAAGCCTTGACCCTTTCCACCCTGAACTGGCCTCCGACTGCAATCAACGCCATGGGTGTCGCAGTATCCGATATGAGATCGAGCGTGTCTGGAACAACCACAGCATCCTCGAAAACCCCCCCTAGAGGAGCCCTTAAGGCAAAAGCGACCAATCCGGCGAAAATAGCGACCATCAGCGGATTCTTCATTGTTGTCTTCATCAGGTCCATGAAGGCATTCATGGAGAAACGCCCGCTTGAACCGTTAAGACGAAACACAAGAATCGATCCGAAATTGGCGATCGGCACCAAGAAAGCGTTGAGGATGACAAGGTTCCTGAGTGAATCCACACCGCCGATCCGCATGACAAGGGGAAAGCCGATCAAAACAAAGTTCCCTCGAAAGAAAGCCTGAAGCAGCACGGGCCTCTCGCGGGAGGCCGTGTTTCGCCACCTGAGAAACGCATAGGCAAGCAGCGTAACGACGAATATCGACAGCACAGCGAAGACGATGACTTCCCAGGCAATCTGGGTTATGCCTTCCATATCGGCAATCGTCACAAAAATAAGTACTGGAAGCGCCACATAGAATATATAGCGGTTCAAGTGCACGATGAATTCATCGCTCAAGAATTTCGCACGTAGAAAGTAACCTATAAGCGCCAGCACTAAAAGTGGAGCCAATGCGTGAAAAGCGAAGAGAAAGCTGTCCATAGGAAAATCCTTTCATAAAGAAAACGTCCAGACTTATTTTAACACAATCAGAGACTATGTTCAGAAAAAATTGTCCGGACTGCTCTTTATCAAAAAATTGACAGTAAAAGGGCGAACGTCTTATAGCCACAAAAAAAGGGCCTCTGACAAAGCCCTTTTCCAGTGACCATTCCGCTAAGCGATAGGGAACAGCGAAGGATCGGCTGCTTCAACGGGTTCTCCGAATGTAAACGCGATACCGAAAATGATGACAAAGAAGAGAACATAGGCTACAACATAGAAAATGACACCGATTATTGCGCCTATTCCGGCGTATTTAGCGTCCTTCGGACGGTCCTTGTTCCAGACAAGGAACAAAATCAGACCGACAAGGGGGATACAAAAACCCAATACTCCCCAACCTTTGTTGCCTTGCGGCGTTTGTCCGGCAGATTGCTCTGACATCTGTTTCATCCTCCTAGAAATAGTTTTATGTTACCATTCAAACTGACTGTTGAACCTGAAACACCACGTGCCTAGTATGAAGAAGGTTGCGGTTCATCGAAATTTCTTCGGTGTCAGAAGATGCAGAAGCATTAGAAACAGAACCGCTCCCAGAACAGAGAAAAACAGTCCCGGCCAGGAAAATGTACGGATGCCCCCGCCGAGAGTCCAGGAGGCTATCCAGCCACCGATCAGGGCGCCCACCAACCCTACAAATATATTTGAGAAGCACCCCATGCGGTCCTTATGTCCAGTGACAATGCTGGCGAGCCAGCCTACAATGCCACCAAAGATGATCCAGATAAGAATGTGCATATGACACTCCTTTTCTCATTCCTGCTGATTCATGTTGAGCGAGGACAGGCCTTCATATAGATCCGTGAAGCTCTTCTTTCCTTTCACCCTTCCGAACGAAAGCTGTTTCTCATCGCCATATTCAAATAAGAAGCATTTTGCAAGCTCCGCGACAGTGATCTCCAGACTTTCCATGAACTGCCGATATACAAAAGTATATGCTGATGAGCCTTCCTCATAATGGGAGTCGACCAGATTCTCCGTCAATTGATCGAGAGGATAGAGCTTTAAATGCAGGAGCTCGTGGACGATGACTTCCTCGAGGTTCTCCATTTTCGGATTTCTCTTGTTCAGGAGTATCTCGGCCTTTTTATCATCACAGTCGATCTTTAGATCGCCTGTCTTCAAGAAAGCTTCATCATCGACAAGGGTAAGCATGACATCGAACTGATTCTCGATCCTGAGGATACGGAGCCACTTATCAAAACATCGGCGCAACCCTGCTTCGTCCATTCCTTCACCCTCTCTCAAACGACAGATTCTTTCTGAACATATTTTGTACTTTCCTTCATTGTAGCAGTGCGCACTAAAAGCCGCAATAGGTTTCTTTAAAACATGAAATGCCGAAAACTTCTAAAAACAGCTGAATGTATGGTATATTTAAAGAAAGGAGGGTATGTATATGAAAAGAATCATTACAAAAAATCCCATTGTCAACATTATCATCGGACTACTGCTCGTCGTCCTCACCGTCGTCGTCATCATCGATCAATCATTACTCGAGGAAGGCATTTATTACATGGCGGCGGGGCTCATCATAATCTATTCACTCGTGCGTTTCATAAGGGAGTTCAAACTGCAGAAGACTGACTTGACAAAAGCCATCCGTTCCGCGGAATTCGTCATCGCCGTCATCTTCTCCGTGCTCTTGATTATCTGGGAGCCGCTCACCATCGCCATCGCACTCGGCCTTGTCCTCTATCTTCAAGGCGTCTCTCACCTGCTCATACTGCAGGTCGCACAGAGAAAGACCACGCTGAATCGTTTCATCATCCATCTTATCTTCATCACTGTCGGTGCATTCTTCCTCTTCAGCGGGCTGGACCTTGAAGAGTTCTTCCTATATCTCATCACTGCACTTCTCGCGGTGTACGGCATTGTCTTCCTCATCTATGGCATCCACCCGCTGGTGAAAAGACACCGCGAAAAGAAATCGGCGCAGGAGAAAGTGGAAGAGAAGATAGAGGAGAACGCCCAGGAAACACCATCCACCTACAGCAAGAGTGCCCTGATGAACAAAAGCGTCGACGAGCTCAGACGGATGTGCAAAGAACGCTCGCTCAGCTATTCGAACCTCAAGAAAAGCGAGCTGGTGGAGAAACTCTGGCTTTATGAAAAAGAATGACTACCCGGCGCTGCGCCTGCAGCGCCTTTTTTCTGGTCAAAATAAAAAACTTGCTCGGAAGAGCAAGTTGAAATGCCTGAATGGTGACCCGTGCGGGATTCGAACCCGCGCATGCTAGCGTGAAAGGCTAGTGAGTTAAACCGCTTCTCCAACGGGCCACATACTGGCGCCCCAACTAGGATTCGAACCTAGGACCCCTTGATTAACAGTCAAGTGCTCTACCGCTGAGCTATTGAGGCCTATGGGATGGGTCATTCATTTTTCCATAAATAAAGAAAGAAGCCTGGCAACGTCCTACTCTCGCACAAATGTACTACCATCGGCGCTGAAGCGCTTAACTTCTGTGTTCGAAATGGGAACAGGTGTGGCCGCTTCGCCATCGTCACCAGGCTGTTCTTTCAAAACTGGATAATACGATCAGAAAAGTTAAGTCCTCGATCGATTAGTACCAGTCAGCTTCACACGTCACCGTGCTTCCACCTCTGGCCTATCAACCTTGTAGTCTTCAAGGGATCTTACTCTTGGCGATGGGGAATCTCATCTTGAAGTTGGCTTCGCGCTTAGATGCTTTCAGCGTTTATCCATACCGCACATAGCTACCCAGCGATGGGTCTGGCAACCCAACTGGTGCACCAGCGGTGCGTCCAACCCGGTCCTCTCGTACTAGGGTCAGCTCTCCTCAAATTCCCAACGCCCACGACGGATAGGGACCGAACTGTCTCACGACGTTCTGAAC
>Ga0207421_10000210_pt1 | contig 72817 bp, 51 predicted proteins | sample SodLakKL_010_SED_4_FD_187542 | JGI IMG/M metagenome (GOLD analysis project Ga0207421, IMG submission 187542) | Alkaline sediment microbial communities from Lake Tanatar, Kulunda Steppe, Russia - 8KL_010_SED (SPAdes) (version 2) | ecosystem: Environmental > Aquatic > Non-marine Saline and... | reverse complement strand
AACGTAGTGAGAAAAATTGATAGGAGTAGGAATCTTTGATTCCTACGAACTTCGAGAGCTTTGCTCGAGAAAATTAAAAAGTAAGTAGAATCTTTGATTCCACGAAATCATCATTATTTTTCGAACGTAGTGAGAATAGTGAGAAAAATTGATAATAAGAGGCTGGAGAAAAGGATACATCGTTTATATTTTGATCAAAGCGAAAATTTCGGTGGCAATACCATGTTGAAATCCTCATACTGATACTAAAAGATTACATATAAATATGATAACTCATATAATCCTATATCAGAGAACACACTCTCTTTATCGGAGGAAATTAGATGAAAAAAGAAGCCAAACTTTTGGCGTTTGTTATAGCGGTATTTTTAGTTATGAGCACTATCTCTTTTTTCGGTGGCACAGGTTTTTCAAAATATGAAGACACGGACTTAGATGAAAGCCAGGCTAAGAATGAAGTACAACCTTCGGAATCACTAAACGACCTAAGTGGTTATACCATAGCTGTGGATCCCGGTCACGGGGGAGACGATCCCGGCGCTATAGGTCCCAGTGGGTATACGGAAGCCGAATGTGCTCTAGATATAGGTTTGCGTTTGAGAGACCTGCTTGAAGGTGCTGGAGCGGAAGTCTTGATGACCAGAACCGAGGATGTTACTGTTTCTTTATCTGAACGAGTCAACATAGCCAACAATGCCGGCGCAGATATCTTTGTCAGTATACATAATAACGCTTTTGATGGGACTGCCCAGGGGATCGAGACTTACTACTATGAGGGGTTACCTCCAGATTCAAAATCTGCGGACTTAAGCCATAATTTACAGGATGAACTCATAGATGAGATCGACAGTCCCGATCGAGGTGTGAAAACCGCTAACTACCACGTTTTGAGAGAAACATCGATGCCCGCATCGCTCACCGAAAATATGTTTATAGATAATCCTGATGAAGAGGCAAAACTGATGGATCCAGAGGTCAGGCAGTGGATAGCCGATGCGCACTACCGAGCTATAGGTGAATATTTTGATGTGGATCTTGATCCTCCAGAGGATGCCGACTTCGTCTTGAATGATTGGTCACTCAGTCCGGAGACCGTGGGACCGGGAGAAACAGTAACAGGGGAGGGTGAAGTAGAAAACGTAGGTGAAGACGAGGGCACAGTTTCAGTTGATTTTTATATCGATGGTGAGTTCGAGGAATCGACGGATCCCAATCCTACGCTAGGCCCGGGACAGAGCGAGGATCTCACCTTTTATGTGACAAGTAGCGAGGAAGGAAGTTACGATGTAGATACACATGCTTTCGAACTCCCTCTTGATCCTCCAGCGGACGATACATGGAGCAGTACTTTCACTGTAGAGCAGGATGATGAAGCGCCTGCACCTCCGGAAAATCTTGATGTGGAACATTATGATGATGGAAATTCAAACCATTTAGGGTCTGATGCATCTACTGAGGAGAACAGGGACGAGTTGATGGGAGAATATGAGTGGGGGGTTTATGGAGAATGCGAATGTGATTATCAGTGTCAATGGCAGTTTACAGAGACTGAGGAAATCTCGCCAGATACTGTTGAGGTAGGAGAAACAGTAACGATATCAGGTGAGGTCCAGCACTACAATGCCGATTCTCACCAGCAAGCAGCGATCAGTCTCCATATTGATGATGAAGAAGTAGACACCTACATTACCGATGAATTGGGTTGGCATGACACTGAATCATTCAGTTTCGATAGAACAAAAGATTCTTCAGGGACTTATGACGTTGATCTTTATATATTCTGGTATACCGAAGGTAGCACTCAAGGTGGTTGGCACCATCGATGGAGCAGTTCTTTTGAAGTGATAGAAGAAGGAGAACCCGAGTTCGAACTATCGGATTGGTCTGCCTCACCTTCCACTGTGGAACCCGGTGAAAGTGTCACGATCCAGGGGGATATAACAAATGTAGGGGATGAGACAGGCGATGTTTCCGCGGAACTCTACATAGGAGGAGAGTATGAAGGATCGTCCTGGGATACATTAGCTGCGGGTGAAACTGATACCTTCACCCATACACATTCCGAGGATTCTCAAGGTCAGTATCACGTTGAGATCTTCGCTTGGTGCGATGAAAAAGAAAATATAGACGATGATTGGAGTGGAGAGTTTGAAGTCGTTGAGGAAGTAGAAATAGAAGTCGAAACTGTTGGTACATCTGAGGAAACATCGGAATCCGCAACTTTAGAAGGCGAGGTCGTTGATATGGGAGGTCTCGATGCACCACATAATCGTCTAACATGGGATGCTAGTCCGGACGATGCCGAAGGAGAAGTTAGCCATTACAACATCTACCGCTCGGAGGATCAAGATGGGTCTTGGGACGAACCTATTGACGATGTTTCCGCGGATAGTTCAGACAATTACGAGTATATAGATGAAGACTCTGCCGGTGAACCCTATTACTGGTACGTAGTGAGAGCGGTCGGAACGAACGATGTCGAGGAAGAGAATACTGACTCTGTACAGGAACCGGAAGTAGATACCACTGTTGAGGTTCTATTCAGATACAGAGTATCCGGAGAAACCACCTGGGAGGAAACCGAAAAGGAGCAGAGAGATTCAGAAGGTACATTTTCAGAGGAGATCTCCGGTTTAGAAGAGGGAACGGAATACGAGTTTAAAGCTGTAGGACAATGGGACGGCGAAGAAGACACCGGAGAGGTTATGAATTTTACCACAGGGGCTGAAGATGCCGAGTTCGTACTAGATGAATGGTACATAGACCCAGAAGAAGCCGGTAGCGGTGAAACGATCACTATAGAGGGCGAAGTGGAAAACATCGGCGGAGAAGAAGAAGTCTCTGTGGAACTTGCAGTGGACGGCACGGTGGTTCAGACGACCTATCCGGATCATCCTGTTCTAGGACCGGGTGAAAGCGAGATCGTGACCTTCCAACACTCAGAGGATGAAGAAGGAACTTATGACGTAGAAGTGAGAGCTATAGGCGAGGATTGGGAACCTAGTGATCCTTTTGACGATACTTGGGAGAGCGAGTTCGAAGTGATCTCGGCCGAGCACGAATTGATGATCCAGGTCGAAGGGGACGGAACTACAGATCCTGAGCCAGGCACTCATATTTACGACCAAGGTGAAGAGGTGACCATAGATGCGATCCCGGATGATGGCTGGGAGTTCGATAACTGGACGGTTGAAGGTGAAACTGACACAGACCAAGTCAACTACGGTTTCTGGCCTTATTGGGTCGATCCCGACGAATACGATCCAGATTGGGATGAGCTAACTCATATCTCTGCCTTCTCGATGACGGCTCAATCCGACGGCTCACTGTATGAAGGAAATATGCATCATTATGATGACGTCGCGGATGCGGCAGAGGGGACAGATACTGAAGTCACTTTGACTATAGCTCAGTTCGACCCGGATATACAGGATGATTTCCTTGAGGATTCGCAAAGTAGACAGGACCTCGTCGACAATATAGTGGATGCTATAGATGACTATGATGCAGACGGGGTTAACATCGATTTCGAAGGGGTTAGAGAGGAGAACAGCAACACTGATGAGTGCAACGTGGACAATATGGAGGACTTCTTTGAGAGGTTGTACGACGATGTGAAGGAGAAAGATGAGGATCACCACATCAGTTTCTGTACCATGGGATGGGTCGAGATGGTTTACCGTAATTCTCAGCTTTCAGAGTATACTGATCACGTATTCATGATGGGTTACGATTATCATAGAGCCGGGTCTGATAATGCTGGTCCTGTTTCGCCCTACGATTACTGGGGTTTGGATGTTACAGATTCGATGGACACGTTGAGGGACTATTATCCAGAAGAACAGCTGATCCTGGGCGTGCCGTTTTATGGTTACGAATGGCCGGTAGTGGAAGAGCCGGATCCCGATGACCCAATCACTGAAGCCGCTGACACGGGCGAATCCGTTTGGATGACCGAAGCAAAAGACAATGCGGACCAACACGGGGAAGAGTGGTGTGACGATTCGGACTCTCCTTGGTATGCTTACCGGGAGGATGGACAGTGGTATCAGGGCTGGTACGACGACGAAGATTCCCTTGAGGTGAAGTGGGGATACACCAAAATTGAAGGCTTTGGAGGTACTGGATTCTGGGCTGTAGGTTTTGAAACCAAAGAGACGTGGGATAGGCTTGAATATGTTTTCTCGAATCCTAATAATAGAAATGAATTGAATGAAGAAGGAGAGACGCTAACGGTCAACATGACCGAGGATAAGGAAGTGACAGCACACTTTGAAGAGGCAATCGATTTGGTCCCGCCAACTGGTCTAGAGGTAGAGAAACAGGAAGATATTGAGGATATTGAGATCAAATGGAATGATGTCGGTGCTCTAGAATACAATGTTTATCATTCAGAGGATCAATACGAAGATTTAGAGACTTGGAATAATATCGGAACAGTGGAGAACACGAGCTACACTCACACCGATGCTCTTGGAGGTGAGAACTACTATTATGTTACCTCTACTGATGGTGATGAAGATAGCGAAAGATCGTCTATAGTTTTCAGCGTTGAGAAGTCCTTCGAGTATCATGGAGAGGACGGGGAGATCGAAAGACATTACGTTTCGATCCCTATGAACTTTGGAAATGAGGATGAGTTCGCCGCGAGTGATCTGGTCGAAGACATCGAGGGCAATTTGGATACCAGCGAAAAGATAGAAGACATGGTTAGGTGGGATCCAGAAGAGAGAGGCTACACGGAACAGTATTATTTCGACGGCGAGGGATGGACCGGAGACGATTTTATAATGGAAAATGGTGACGGCATAGGCTTGGGCGTTGTCAACGACTTCGATTGGAACATTTACGGCAGCGATTCAGAGCATGAAATCACTTATGGAGACGAGCGGCCGAGGCACTACACTTCTATACCATACACTCTAGCGGATCAGACAGGTGATGGCGAACTGAGAGCTAGCGATCTAGTGATGATGATCGAAGGAGATCTAGAGTCAAGGGAATACATCTCAGACGTGGTGAGATGGGACCCGGCGAACGAAGATCATGATGAGCGTTTCTACTACGATGATCTCACCGGAGAATGGGTCGACGACTTTGAAATAGAGCCTGGGAACGGCATCGGATTCAGTGTTGAGAGTGAATTCACATGGGATATCGAGTTGATCTCCCCCTCAACATATGAACAGGATGAAAACGATGTATCAAATTGTGAAATCGATCGATACCTAGATGTAAGAACTGTAATCCTATTCAGACAAAAGTTTGAAGAGGACGTGCCGATTGATGGATGCAAAGAGGATCAAAACATCTCCGATCGATATATGAAGCACTATTGATTTAGGATGAAGTAGTGACTTCAAAAGCTCTTCCAATTGAAAATCTAAAGTTATGCTGGACGCAAAAGAGATATGCTGATCTCGATAATAACCACCATCATCTCAAACTTTTATATGTTTTTCAGAAAGAATATACCCCAATAATATATGAAACGATCATAATATGTAGAATAATAATCAATATATAGAAAATCAATTTTGTGTGAAAAAAGAGTAGAATTTGACCGATATATCATCTTTATATCATAAAAAAATCCAATTCTGGTGAAAATAAATATATAGATTTAATAGAAAAACTATATTTTACTATAAGTTTATATACTAGTAAAACTATTCCTAGTATTGGTGAAAAAATGAACCAAAATCAAATATTTGTGCTATTGATTGCGAGCTTTCTCGCTATTAGTGCACTAGGAATGGGCTTAGCGGTACTTGATAGTACCTCTGAAGCAGCAGACGGTGAAACAGGAGATGAGTATTCAGGAATAGAGGACGGAGACGACGGAATTGAAGAAGAGACTGATGTAGAAAAAGAGACTGATATTGAAGAGATACCATTTGCAATAGAAGTCTTCAAATACTACGGAGAAGAAGGGCATGATGACTACGAATATGGTGAAGGGCTAGAGGGCTGGACGTTCGAACTTTATCAAAAGGGAAGTCCATGGGAACTTTTAGATACTGGTGTTACAGATGAAGACGGTTATCTGATCTTTGATCTGCACTACTATGTCACTCCGCACGAAGAAGTAGAAGCATCACCTTGGGACTATCATTTCAAAGTCCGGGAGATTTTAGAAGATGGTTGGTACTTCACCGGAGGCTTTGTCTCAGGAGGTTCGGCGGGAGATGGCGAATATTTCTATGAGGAACTTGAACAATCGGTCCAGATGAATTACGGTCAAGTCGTGAACTACGAATTCGGAAATGCCTTGATCGAAGAATGCCACGACATAACAGTCTTCAGTTATTATGACGTGGAAGGAGACGGAGAGTACGATGAAGATGCAGGGGACTATGGTCTATACGATGTACATATCGAGCTATACATGAGTATAGATGGAGTATGGATATTCCAAGAAGATGGCTATACGGATTCTGATGGATACCTCTACTTCGAATGCATGCAGATCGACGGGAACTATCAAGTAAGGCAATATGTGCCCGAAGGATGGTATAATACAGAAGCGCGTGCTTTTCCAACACCAACAGGAGAACTAACTGGGCAGGATCTAGAAACAGAGATAGGTGATATCTACGTGGATGTGTCGTTCTTCCTAGACGTACCGAAGACGGCTAGATTTGGAAACCGTGAGTATGAGTTTGAAGACGGAAGCATTGAGATCTATAAATTCCATGATGTGAATTACGACGGTTACTACGATGAAGACCACGACTACCTGATGGATGGTTTCGAGTTCCAACTTTGGACAGCAGATGAAGACGGAAATCCAGAAATTCCAATAAGTGACGTAGTGGAAACATACGAAGGGATGTATACATTTGAGGACCTAGACCCCGGTTACTATGTAGTTTTAGAACTAATACCCGAGGTCGAAGAGGGCGAATACTGCTGGCTCTCAACTACTGGAACCTTTGTAGATGATCTTGGAACGTTGATATCAGTTGAAGTTGAAGAGGGAGAGACCTCAGAAGCATGGTTCGGTAACGTACGCGGTGGAGGAATAGAAGGAATGAAGTTCCTTTCGATCGAGGGTGACGAAGAATTCGAAGTAGGTCTTGACAAACCATTGATGGGATGGAATATCAATCTGTGGAACGTTGAAGATGGAGAACCTGGTGAGATAATCGATTCTACGGTAACGGATAGATCGGGTGAGTATTACTTCGATTGTGTGTTCCCGGGAGAATACTACGTACAGGAAGAGATGCCCGAGGGATGGTATAATGTGACCGCTGCCGTACAATATATGTATGTCGAACCCTCTGAGACAGTAGATGGTGTTGACTTTGCGAACTGCATGTACAAGGATATCTACGGGATAAAGTTCTACGATTACACGATGGACGGCGAGTTTACAGAGGATGATTGGGTTCTTGAAGGATGGCAGATCAACTTATGGAACGAAATAGATGGAGAACCCGGAGAGATAATCGACACGGCTTATACACAGTCGAACGGTTATTACTTCTTCGATGATCTAACAGTAGGTACATACTACGTTGAAGAAGTCATTCCTGAAGGATGGACCAATACCACACCTTCGATAGTACAGGTCGAATTCAACTGCTGTACACCGTGTTATCCTGTGAACTTTGGAAACTATGAATTGCCTGAGATAACCATAATAAAATTCAACGATCCAAATTTCGATGGTTACTACGATCCGGAGATACATGAGCTGGTGGACAGTATAGTGATGTTTGACATAGAGGGTTCTGCCTTTGAAGGCGACGAAGGATTCTACTTTGAAACGTTGTCTGTTACCGGCAAATGGAGCTTCTACGTAGATGTAGGATATTGGGTGGTAACTGAACAGCTCCCAGAAGGATGGGTCAATACCACGCCGTTGATACAGAACTACACACTAGGACCAGGTGATCATTGGCAAGTAGAATTCGGTAATGTGCAGTACGGTGACATCGAAGTATTCAAGTTCCACGATCTGAACATGGACGGCGAGTACAACGAAGAAGAATACGGGTTAGAAGGATGGACCTTCAACTTGTGGAATACGACGATGGACAATGACTTCCCAATTCCTGTTGAGATCATCGAGACGAATGTAACTGACGAAGACGGCTTTGCGATGTTCTGGGATCTAGGACCAGGTCATTACGCCATAGAAGAGATTGGCCAGACTGGATGGCACGCCACAACGGATACTCTGCAGTTCGTAGAAATAATCCCAGGAGAAACGGTAACTGTAGAATTCGGCAATGTAGAATACGGTAACATCGAAGTATTCAAATTCCACGATCTTAACATGGACGGCGAATACGACGAGGAAGATGAATACGGATTAGGAGGATGGACCTTTAACTTGTGGAATACGACGATGGACAACGACGTCCCAACACCTGTTGAGGTAATCGAGACGAACGTAACTGACGAAGACGGCTACGTTTACTTTGAACATCTCCTACCAGGATTGTATGCTGTTGAGGAAGAGGAACAGGATTGTTGGTTCCCGACAACCGATACAGTCCAGTTTATTGAAATAGGTCCTGGAGAAACGGGTGAACTGCACTTCGGTAACGTAGAAGGAGCTTGGATTTATGGATACAAGTACTGTGACTACAACCTTAACCAGGAATTCGACGACCACGAGTACGGCCTAGAGGGATGGACCATTAACCTGTGGGCGTACGAAGAGAACGAGCATGGAGAAACACCAATGGACCATCACGAACCGTATATGTCGACTGTGACCGACGAAGACGGCTACTACGAATTCACATGTGTGATGCCAGGTATGTATACTGTAGAAGAAGTCATGCAGGAAGGATGGTATAACAGCACACCGTATTACTACGAGGTAGAATTGCTGCCTGGAGAAGGAGTTAGATACGACTTCGGAAACTACAGATACGGAGACATAACCGGTATCAAGTTCTTCGACTTCACCATGAACGGAACCTTCGAGCCAAAAGAAGGAGACATACCGCTCAGAGGCAGAGAAGTACAACTTTGGGCATCTGATGAAGACGGTAACCCAATAGATGATGAACCGATATACACTACTGAAACCGACGAACACGGAATGTACATATTCGAGGACGTCGGACCTGGAGATTATGTCGTTTATCAGCCGAAACCGTGCTGCGACTGGATACATACAACACCACGAGAAGTCCATGTGAGGATGGGTTGTGTTGAAGAGGAAATAGTGAACTTCGGCGAATACAAGTATTCCAGCATCGACGTCTATGTCATATGTGGTTGGGAAGGTATCGAAGTGATGATCTACGAATCAGATGAATACGGGGAATGGCATGAACTCCTAGAATCAGGTTATACAGGAGAACACGGATGGTACATCTCTGAACAACTAGCGCCAGGATACTACATAGTCGAACTCGAAGACGGACAATACGAACACGTCCAGTTGAGGATGGGAGAACAGGTCGAATTCGAATACAACAACGAAATTCCAGAAGGTAGGATCTTCGCAGAGGCGATATACGCTAAAATCGAGTGAAATTGGCTGAACGCCGAACAAACAAAACCCTTTCCCTTTTCTTTTTTAAATATAGATGAATCACACTCCTATATTGGTCTAAATAGATAAGTTTTAGTACATGTTAAACGCTATCTTTTAATCCCTAGGGATGAGGAGGCGTGATTTAGATGGAATTTGAAAGAATCGAAATAAAGGATATAGATGAAAAGATAGTCGAAGAGATGGAAGGGTTATGTTTGCCTGAAGATAAGTTGGACGATCCTCTTTTTATAGAAGGTACTACACTCTGGAGGAAATGGATGAGAGAAAACCTGAAAAAATATGATTCCCTCGGAAAAGTAGCCTTCAAAGATACTAGGGTGGTGGGTTCGATACAGTACGTTCCAAAAAGGAAGCAAAAAGTTGTTGAGATAAAATGTATATTTGCCGATGAAAGCGATAGAGGATATGAGGTTAAGAAGAGATTGTTAAAAGATACTATAAGGGAGTTTGAGGAGCCTAAATCTTATTTTGGTAATGAAGCCGCTAAAGCACTGGTTGCTTTCCCTCATCCTGTACCTCAAGATCTTGGTAATGCAGATTTTTACAGGACTAATGGATTTAAAGAAACTTCCGATAATGGACATATCTTCTACTATCCTTTGAAAAAGGACTATAATTTTCACCTTGAAGAAGCAAAAATCGACTTGGGAAGAGTTGAGAAAGATAAAGCATTGATCTTTTGTAATTCATCCTGCCCTTACTGCGTGAAGGAGATGATGGATGCATTGGACTTGATACGAGATATGGATGATGAGGTACCGATCAAAATAATATTGCCGTTCGAAGAACCCAGTCAGCTTGCTACAGTGTTTTCTATGCCCGTTAGTATGGTGATAGGAGATGAGGTCATAGGATACTCTCTATTGGAAGACGAAAAACTCTTGAGGAAGTTGAAAAGCGCATTAAAATCTAAGAGTCATTTGCTCAACACAAAACAGTCTGATGTCGAATATGCTATCGGGGGTCAAGCCATCCAATAGAATGTTATTTCAGATGTTCTTTCATTATTTTTCCTACTACATGAGAGCATTTAAATAACAATAAGTAGATTTCTTTCTGAAAGTCTTTCATTTAAAAGAGGTCGGATAGAATGGTGCAGTTAAAGGGAGAAAAAACGATCCTGAAAACGTTGGAGAGAGAACACTGCAAAAAGTTGTGGAACGATCACGAGATTGACGAGGAACTCCCAACTCAACCTCTAGAACCGGGTAGATCTGTAGAGAATGCGGATGAATGGTTCGATGAGATGCAGGAGAAGCAGGGGGATGAGCACTACTATCTAGGCATATTTACGTATGAAGATGAATTGTTAGGAGATGTACAGTTAGCGAATATAGATTGGAAGAATCGCACCGCTACTTTGGGCATCGGCATATCTAAGATCGAAGATAGAGGAAAAGGTTACGGCACAGATGCGTGTGCAACTATCATTAGATTTGCATTTGACCAGCTTGATTTACACCGCATCTCTGCGAGAACAGCGGGATTTAACACAGCGGCTAAAAAGATGCTGGAAAAGAATGGATTTGAGCTGGAAGGTGAAGAGAAAGAAGCGATTTACCGCTCAGGAGAGCGCCATGATAGATTGATCTACGGCTTGGTGAGAAACAGCTGAAGCTGAATGTCAAAGATCTCTTGCTCAATCCTTTTTATAAACGGTTGTCTGGCTTGGGATATTTCCTTCTTGCCCAAATTCACTTTCATACCATATCCGGACCACGTGCTCTATGCGCACATAGAGTCTTTCAAGATCTATTTTAACCCATTCTACTACTCCGACTTCATCCGAACTCTTTTGTTTGACCTCTCTTATCTTAACGGAGTCAGTCCAAAAATCACTTATGTCTGTGTTCTTCCAATTGATATCTTTAGCAGAAGTTTGGTATACTTCCTCCAAAATCAAGGTCTCGGAGTCGAAATCCTTCAATTCACCTAGGAATGCTAATCCATCATCAGTGATAACCAAAATCGTTTGATTTAGGTATTGTTCCAATTCTTTTTCCAATAAACCTCCTGGCATTTTGTCTCTCCTTTTTTTTAAATACTTTTTTGATATTTAAAACCGACGCCTCAGATGCGAATCTTTTAATCATCCGACCTGTTTTAAGCTATACATGTCATGGATCGAGGAGATCGAGATAGAAGAGGCTCAAGGAAGATTGAAAGAAACCTATGAGAACTTAGTTGAAAAGAGAGGGAAAGTTTCCAATATCTTGAGGGTCCACAGCCTAAACCCTGAAGCTATGAGATCTCATCTTGACTTTTACATGTCGGTGATGTTCAAGGATTCTAGCTTGAGCAGGAAGGAATCAGAGATGATCGCGGTGGTGGTTTCCGCAGCGAATGGGTGTGGGTACTGTGTTGCTCACCACTCTGAAGCTTTAGATCACTATTGGAGGGATGAGGATAAAGTCCGCAGACTCTCTGAAAATTTCAAAGAAGTGGAGCTTGAGAAGAGATACCATAAGATGTTAGAGTTCACCCATAGGCTAACATCGGAACCTGACTCCATCGAGAACGAGGAAGTGGATTCATTGAAAGATTGCGGTTTCGATGATCGAGATATTCTTAACATTGTTCTGGTAACAGGATACTTCAATTTTGTCAACAGGGTCGCCCTGGGACTCGGGGTCGAATACGGAAGTGAAGAGATCAAGGGTTATCAATACTGATGTAAGGATCTCAGAGAATGTGAACTGAAGAGAGTATTGAGATCTTATCTGGATCTGATCGATCATTTTTTAGATATTAGCTCTTTAAAGTCCGATATCAACTGCTTCATCTCTCTCAGAAAGTTAGCACTTCGCTTGTAGTAAAGCCCAGCTCCGAACAGTACAGTTAGGACTAAACTTAAAGGCAATCTAGTTATAGGCACGTCATGCGCAGCGATCTCTGCTGCAGTCTGGTCCTCAGCTATGTAGGTTATCTCGCTTGCCGATGTGATTCCGTAATCCAGGTAGATAGAAGGCAGAGGAATCGAATTCCAATATTGTGAAGTCAACATAGCTTCTATATGGAAGAAATCTGTACTCAGAGGGTAAAAGAGGGCCATGCCTTCACCAAGATCTAAAAGTAAGTGGGATCCAAGGTAAAAAAAGGCGATCAGACCGTATTCTTTGTATTCAGGGTGATATCTGTCTAGATATAGCAATATGATCGCAGGGATTACAATTACCACGAATATATTATGTAGGAGCATACGGTGGACACCGGGGATGAATATATCGATGTCAATTATCACTGCGAAAGGTAACATAAGGACTGCTTTTTTCGCATCTACTCTCAGCGCCAAAAGCACCAGGAAAGGTATGATCAAGTGAGTAATCGTGTCCATCGTTAAGCTTATTGTTTTCGAATCATATAAAATTTACAGGTCCAAGAAAGTCACGTTTATGTTATCGAAAATAATTTATGGATGCGTGAGGGTTATTTGTATATGTCCCCTTCTAAAGGTGGATCCAGTATGAAAAAAAGTTCACATCAAAGTGCTAATAGCATCATCGTAACTTACGTTGCGTTATTGCTCATATTGGGTTCCATTTGGATGGGTTTTGTGGTTCTAGGGGGAGGAAACAGAGAAGAAGAGTTGGATGAAGTACTGATCCATCGCGATCTCGAAGAAGTTCTAGAAAAAAGTCTTTTGGAAAAAGTTGGGAATAGAACTGAAGAGGAAAAGGTCGAGGTCATGATCAGATTGGAACCAATGCACACTGATGATCGATTTGGGGACTCTATCAGAGATAAGCCTTTGGAGGAGTCTTTGAAGGGACTCCAACGACATTCTAGGGAAAAGCAGACTGACGTGATCGAATTTTTAGAAAATGAGGATGGAGAAGTGATCAATTCTTTTTGGATCGCGAACGCAGTACTATCGGAGGTAAAAGTCAGTACACTAGATCGTTTAGTTGAATTGCCTGAAATCTCGAAGATTCATGAAAATAGAGAGATAGACTTGGAGAGGGATGACGGTGGTCTAAACTATAGTGAGGGTATCGAAGGCAATCCTAAATCGACAACATCATCTGATGATCTAACTTGGGGTTTGGATAGGATCAATGTGACAGATGCGTGGGAAGGAGGGGATATATGGAAAGAAGGGCATGACGGCAGCGGTGTTCGGGTCGCGGTTTCAGATACCGGAATGGATATCGACCATCCTGATTTAGAGGGAAAAATGGTGAATGTGGATGATGACGAATATTATACAGGCGGATGGATCGAGTTAGATGAGGATGGTGAAATTGTCGAGAACTCTACTCCTAGTGATACTGATGAGGACGGCCATGGAACACATGTTTCCGGCACTATAGCAGGCGAAAACGAGAGCGGTGAGAATATAGGAGTAGCTCCAGGAGTAGATTTGATGCACGCTGTCACATTCCCTGGTGGCGATGAGGCTACGGAGGCTCAGATGCTTGCTGCCTTAGAGTGGAAGGCTGAACCCTATGACAGACACGGAAATAAATTGGAACCAGTGGATGAACACCAAGCGAACATAGCGAGTATGTCCTGGGCGGTCAGTGGACACGATTCGCGATTTGTTGAACCCATACGGAACCTGATTAAAGCAGGTGTGGTTCCTGTAGCGGCTATAGGTAACGATGGTGAAGGAACGGTAGAGTCGCCGGGAGCCATCTACGAGGCTTTTGGCATAGGCGCTTTAGAGGAAGATGAAGAGATCGCTGAATTCAGCAGCGGTGACATAGTTGAGGATGGGAGAGAAGATACACCGGAAGAATATGTGAAACCGGATTTTTCCGCCCCGGGAGTGAATATCAAGTCAGCTGTACCTGATGATGGGTGGGAGAATTGGAGTGGGACATCGATGGCCGTACCGCATGTTGCAGGAACCATCGCCTTGATGTTGGATGCGAATCCTACTTTGGATGTGGATGATATCTACGAAGTTTTGAGTTTCACATCGGATTATTACGAAGATGGAGAGACTTTATTGGATGAAGAAGAAAAGAACACGCGCTATGGAAGAGGGATAATAGATGCGGGCAAAGCTGTCGATACTGTTTCTGGTATATCTTTAAAAGAAGCTGATGAGATAGGGAAACGTAACGCAACGTTGAAGGGAGAAGTTTTCGATTTGCCGGACGGAGAGATCGAGGTTTTCTTCAGATACAGGAAGTTGGAAGAAGAAAATTGGCAGGAGACTTCTCCTGAAGAGATCAGTGAACCAGGAGAGTTCCATGCCGAGATAGACGGATTGAATGAAAATACCGTCTACGAGTACAAAGCGGTGGCCCAAACTGACGACGGAGAAGAATCCACTTTTACCCTTGAATTTAAGACCGAGATTGATCTAAGTATATCTACACTTTCGCCTGACAACGTCACACAGACAAAGGTGATTTTGAGAGGCGAGATCACTGATATGCCTTTTGAAGAGGGTCAGGTGTTTTTCCGCTACCGAAAGATTGGAGATGAATGGTCTGAGACATCAAAAGAACTGATTACAGAGCCCGCCGTATACGAAGTAGAACTGGATCAGATCGAAAGGATCGAACGATACGAATACAAGGCCGTAGGAGAATTCGATGGTGAAGAATTCACAGGAGATGTTAGAGACTTTAAGACGGTCCCATTAGAGCCAGAATATGACGACGAAAAAGGAGCCTATCTTATAACCGATGTTTATGAGCTTCAGTGGATGAAGAACGATCTACAAGAGAGATATCTCCTCCAGGGTGATATAGAGGCCTCAGAGACGGAGGATTGGTACACGGGAGCTGGATTCAAACCAATCGGTGATAACGATTTTTCTAGATTCAATGGATCCTTAGAGGGGCAGGATCATTCTATTAATAACCTGACCATAAATCGATCTTCAGAGGACAATGTAGGTCTATTTGGAACAATTGATAATGATACGGAGGTCGATAGCAGCGGTGAGATCAAGAATATCACATTGAATGATCTAGAAGTTGTTGGTCGAGAGAACGTAGGAGGTATAATAGGAAGGAATTTAGGAAAAATAGAAAACATACACGTCACTGGAAAAGTCCATGGTCACGAAAATGTAGGAGGTTTGATAGGTAACAACAGTGTGAACGAGCAGCAGACTACAAAAATTCTTAAGGACTCTTCCGCCGAAGTCGAAATATCTGGAGGTATCGGTGTTGGCGGGATAATCGGGGTCAACTTTGGGGAAATTCTTCGATCGTATTCTGCCGGCGAAGTGACAGGGACGAATGAGAGTGTCGGGGGCTTGATAGGTATCAATAAAGGTCAAGTGTACGATTCGTACTCTAATGCTGATGTGAAAGGAGATGTTAAAGTCGGAGGACTGATAGGTTTGAACGAAGAGGCTTCAATCGACAGATCATATTCTACTGGTGAGATAATCGGTGAAACGGATATCGGCGGTTTGGTGGGACTGAACGAGAGGGGAGATATAAGAGATTCTTTCTGGGACAAAGATACCTCTGGTTTATATGAAAGTGATGGTGGAACCGGAAAAACACTAGAAGAGATGCTATCGAAGCAAACTTTCATCGAAGCTGGTTGGGATTTCGAAAAATCTTGGGGGATTATAGAAGATGAAACTTATCCTTTCTTGCAGTGGCAGGAAGAAGGAAGTTATCCCTTTGCTTTTGTTTCGTTGTGGTTGGAAAATCCATTAGGACAAGGTGATGTCATTCTTGATGGGGAATTGGTTGACCCGAATGAATGGCCTTATGAGAAAGAATTTGAGATGGGCACGGAAATTGAGTTGGAAGGGAAAGCCCATCAGGGTTGGACATTTCGAGGATGGAGCGGAGATGTTCCAGGGGAATTCGATGACGTTAGTAAGATCGTTTTTGAGTTGGACCAGGAAAGAACAATTAGAGCTGAATTTGTGGAGTTGTTCGAACTATCGGTGAACATAAGCGAGGGAGTAGGCGAGATCAAAATCGAAGACGAAACATATGGTCAAAATGTTTTGCCTAAAACAACTGAGCATGCTTATGGTAGCCAGATAAGTATCGAAGCCTTTGAGAAGGAGGGATGGCGATTTTATAGATGGATAGGGACGGACCCGGAAGTTGATGATGAAAAGAGTTTGGAGATAACGATAGAGGGAGACCTGAACATCTCCGCTATATTTTTACCGATCTTTGAGATCGAAATATTATCTATTGAAGAAGGTCAGGTTTTTGAAAAAAATAAAGAGATGATAGTGGAATACGGCCTTTACAATCCCGGCGAAAAAGAAGAAAATAGGGATATAATCTTCCAAGTTTATGAGGAAGAAGGTGTCCAGGTCTATAGAGATGAAAAAGAAAATGTCACTCTCGGTTCTCAGGAATATGTGGAGGATGAATTCAATTGGATCATAAATAACACAGGGGAGCTCGAGATCGAGATAAGTAGTCAATACGATGGTGAAGTAGAAAATACTTCTAGTATCACCGTAACCATCGAAGAAGAAGATGAGACTACCGATGGACTTTGGTTGTTATTTATTGCGTTGGTTATATTAGCATGTGCTGGCGTTTTGATCTTTTTCGAGAAAAAAATCATGAATAAATCTGAAGACAATAAAATAGATGATCTTGATAAAAAAAGATCTCCTGATTTTGACTGGTCTGAGGAGATCGATAAAGCAGTTAGAGAAGAAGATAAAACTATTGAAAGTGTTGAAGAAGGGCCCGAGGGACTGTCATCGAAAGATAAGAGGGATGAAATTTAGAATATTTTAAAAAATATTTGCCGTCTTCTTCATAACTTGAAAGCCGGTAAAATTGTGATCAATGCCCACACGACACTTAGTATACCGACTCCGAGGAAGGCAAAATCCAGATCGGTGACCATTAATGATAACCCTATGACGATCGGAGAAGCTGTCATGCCTACATATTTCATTGTGTTGAATATCGATATGACTGAACCGGTGAGTTCTGAAGGAGAAAGACGCGTCACGCGGTTGTATATGGTCGGAGAAACTATCCCCATGCCGATACCGTAGATTATGAAACTGAAGCTGATCAGATAGCTTCCTTCAGGCCAGTAAGGGAGCATCGAAAAACCCAGGCTGATCAAAACGAAGCCGATAGTGGTCCGCTCTCGCCAGTTCAGATAGTCTGCGATGAAAGTAGCTCTTGATGCGAGTATAGCCGAGAAAACGGCCTGACCGGCCAGTGCTATACCGCTGAAAAGCTCGGGGAAGCCGTGGACTCTTTCCAGGAATCCAGGCAGAAAAGTGACCAAAGCATATAGAAGAAAATAGAGTATAAAGGAATGGATCATTATATTTCGTATCTTCCTTATCTTCAGGGTCGAGAATAAAGAAGAAGCATAGGCGGTAGGGCTTTCATTTTTCGAACCGTTTGGATTTGGCTTGCTTTCGGATACTACAAAATAGAATAAGATCGCTAAAAATATGGAGAAACCGTAGACCGCAAAGATCAGCTCCCAACTTATAGTGGCAAGGGCACCTCCTAAAAGCGGTATGACCGCAGCTGCCAAGGAGATCGAACCGGAAAGGTATCCCATCAGCTGCAACTGTTTTTTGCCTGAAAAATGATCACCTATAACAGTCATAGCCACAGGTACCAACCCCGCGATGCCGATACCTTGGATAAATCTCAAGAATAAAAGTAAGGAAAAATTAGGCGCGAAGATTATAGCTAAACCTGCCGAGCCATCGATCAGCAAACAGGTGATGCCGACCTTTTTTCTACCGATAGAATCGATGAAATAACCTATCAGGGGCAGGCTTATCGCTGCAGCTAAAGTGTAAATACTGAGTATCAATCCCTCTTGTTCTTCCGGTATTTCAAAGGCAGCTCCGATAGTGGGTAGACCAGGGGCTACAAGACCTCCTCCCATCACACCGAAGGCTCCCATAAGTAGGAGGATCAATATCATCAGCTTGGAAACGTAGCCTCTGTCACTCCGCAAGAACGTCACTCCTTTATCAAATTCATCAATAAAGAAGATGGCATACTAAAATAAAATTTCCCTTCTGTACAAGTTTCACTATTCGACTCTACGCCTACATACTGGACACATTTTGGAATTTACCGATCTTTATCTCTCGACCACTCTCATGCTATTCTCCATCGATAAATCAAAAAGACTTAATGCAGTGCTTGACTTGATAGACTATGAATATCGAAATACCTTATGCCGGTGAAAAAGTGGGTGTAGAGGTAGAAAATGAGAAGCTCAATGCTATTTTACATCCTAATGAAGTGGAAAAGAAGGATGAGAAACAAGTCATAAAAAAAGCTCTTGATGCACCTATAGACAAACCTAAATTTTCTGATTTCATCGATGATGAAACACTGATAATAGTCAACGACGCGACTAGGCCGACTCCTACATCTTTGGTGCTGAGTACAGTTCAAGAGGAAATAGAAGAGCATGAAGTGGAGTTTATAGTTGCAACGGGATCACATAGGCCGCCAACTGATGAAGAGTTCGAGTGGATTTTTGGCGATCTGTATGAAAAATTCAAAGAAAGGATTCATGTTCACAGGGCGAAAAGTGACGAGATGCTGCATTACGGAACAACTGAAAGGGGCACGCCTATCAAGTTCAACAGCATTATTTCAGATACTAAAAAAATAGTTGCGATAAATACTGTAGAACCGCACTATTTTGCAGGTTTTACAGGAGGAAGAAAATCATTTTTGCCCGGTGTTGCTTCATACGAAACGATCACTGAAAACCACTACCACACGCTAAAAAAAGAAGCTAGGACCCTTAAACTAGAAGGAAACCCCGTAAACGAAGACATGATGGAAGCTTACAGAAAGTTTTCTGAAATTTTTGAAGGTGAAGTATTTTCACTAAATATAACTCTAGATAAGGATGGTGATGTTCATTCTGCGAGTTCTGGAGATATAGAGAGTTCTTTCTATGAGGAAGTACAGGCTTCTAAAGATATATTCTCAGTGGAGATCGAGGAGAAGTCTGAAGTCGTATTGACCGCTGCACATCCGATGGACCTAGATCTTTATCAGAGTCATAAAGCGGTTGAATTCGCAAAATTGGCGCTCAAAGAAGACGGCATAATAATCTTGGTTTCAGGATGTCTTGACGGTATAGGCCCTAGAAACTTCTACGACCTTATGTCTTCTGTAGAGTCTCCTGAAGAGATATCAGAGGTTGTGGAAGAAGATTATGAACTTGGCTACCAGAAAGGAGTCAAGATGCAAAAGTTGTGTTCTAAGAGATCTTTATGGGCTGTTACTGAATTGAAAGACGAGATTTTGAGGGATATCTTTATCGAGCCTAAAATATCGGTCCAACAAGCCCTTGATGAAGCCATATCTGAGACGGGAGGTAAAGTCACTATCATCCCTGAAGGAGGGATCACAGTACCAACTATCAGATAGGTAAAATAGAATACATCTCACTCATCATATCGTTCTATCAATCCTTCTCGCAGATCTATGTTTTTCAGATCAGTGCACTCGCCGACTATAGAATTCTTTATGATGGAACTCTCGATGTTACAATCGCAAAATATCAAGGAGTTCTCTATCTTCGAATCTCTGATTTTTGAACCTTCCAAGATGGTAACGTTCTCTCCGATTTCAGATTCACTTATTGATCCTCTCAGTATATTTTTCTCCCTGACTTCATTTTCCGCTCGTAGGTACCCCTGCCTTGTTCCAACGTCTGCCCAAACCCCTTTGAATGGATAGGCATAACAGTCATATCTATCAGAGGTCCATGCTAAAAATCTCCCTGGTTCATCTAGATATTTTTCTCTAGGTATCTTTCCTTCCCAGTAATCTATATATTCTTCGAATATCTCAAGTATGTTTTCTGGAAAGTAATAAAAGGCGGTAGAGGCCATCTTCGATCTTGGCTCCTCTGGTTTTTCTTGAAAATCGAATATTTTCTTTTCCTCGTCAAAATCTGCGATTCCGTAATTTTTCGCCTCTTCTAAACTTTCTACTTCGAAACACGCATTCACTATCCCGCCATTTTTGGAGGCGAAATCAAGGAAATCCTTGATCTCAAAGGAATAGTAGTTGTCTCCTCCGATGACCAGGTGGTCTGATCCCCCCGATATTTCCAGAGCGTTTAATATCCCTCCTATGGCTCCGTATTTTTCCTCCTCAGATCCCTGCTTCTCTATTATCAATTTATATCTTTCTTCATCTCGATCTTTAAGATAATCTTTAAAAGACGATTCAAATCTTTCATTTGTGGTTATGTATATCTTTTCCATCTCTTTTAATGCCTCAAGTTCATCCAGGATATAGCTGAGGATCGGTTTACCCCCGAGTGGTAGCAAAGGTTTAGCTCTATCTTTTGTGATGGGCCAAAGTCTAGTTGCGTAACCTCCTGCAAGTATGATCGAGTTCATGGTATCGAGTTTAAAGTGGCTTAGTAATAAGTAAATTTTTTGTTTCAGATGGGATGACTGATACGTACCTTCAGATTTTATAGACTTCGGTCCGCTTCTCTCGAAGGATTCATATAAGTTTTGTAATTTCACAATACAGATTATCATGGTTGAGATAAAAAGCCAACCAAAGGGAAGTCATAGGAAAAGGATCGCTGCAGTTGCATCTATCCTCCCCGGTCTAGGCCAACTCTATAATAGACAGTGGCTGAAAGGTTTTTTCTTTCTTTTTATCGGATTTGCGTGCCTATACTATCTATATTACTATATAAGAAGTATCTTTATCTTTCCACCCTTGATCCCGATATTTATATTCTGGTTCTACAACATATATGATGCTCACGAGAATGCAGTAAAGTCTTAGATGAAAAATGAAGAGGGTTAATAGAGTTATAACGATACCGAGTTTTCATCGAAGTTAGTTCCGCATTGATCTACCTAGATATCACCCTTTCTCTATCGTTTTCAGATTCTTCTTGTTTTCTACACTAGCTGACTCATGGACCTTCAGACTTTTAGCTTTGACCGTTTCAACTTTACATCCTGATCCTATAACGACCTCGTTTCCGGAAACTATTTTTGCCTTGGTATTTTCGAGGTAGATGTTGTTGCCGCTTATACTTTCAGTGTCCAGTTTACCGGATTTTCCGAAACCGAAGATAGAAAATCTTGATCCACCGCTTTCGACTAGGACTTCTCCTCCTTCTATCCTCTCTATCTTCGAATTTCCCGAGAGTTTTAGAGATACATCGCCTTTCAATTTTCCAGATATTTTGATAGAGCCCTTTACACTTATCGAATCACAGTCCACGTTTCCTTTGACTTTCAGAGAACCGGATGATTCGATGTTCTCGACTATTATATCATCTTCGAATTTCGAAGCTCCACTTAGATCGAGCTTTTTCCCTTCACTTTTACCCATGATCTTCAAAGATCCGCTGGAATCTAAAGTTCCAAAGCAGGCGTTTCCGTCCACCTTTGTAGCGCCTGAAACATCAGCGTCATCGGCTCTAAGATCACCGTTCACTTTAGAAGCACCGGAGGCTCTGAACTCTTCACAATTACATCCATCTATCTTTGAAGACCCAGATATACTCACACGCTTGGTCTTTTCAGGTATTTCTTCCTCTGTTTCTTCTGTCGTAGCTTGTTCAACAGTCTTTTCTATCTTCTCGACATCGTCATCGATATCTTTATCCTCCCGTTCATACCTTGATATTATCTCATTGTAAAGATCTTCAGATATCTCTCCTTTCGCTAACCGCTCATCCAACTTTTTTAACATCTCATCATCCATGTGATTCACCTTTTAACTGTATATACACCCTAACCTATTTATATTTATTCTTAATATAATTTTTAATAGCATGAACTCCTCTTTAGTCAAGTTCAACTCATAAGTTGAAAAACCTAAATACTTCTTGTTCGATTATCATCTGATGCGAGGATTCACTAAAGAGATGATCAGCATATTCTCTTCCAAGACTAGATGTGAGATCTTGGAGATGTTAATGGAAGGATACGATCATCCGGATGATCTAGCTGAAGAGCTAGGCCTGACGAGACAAGCTGTCGATAAGCATCTTGTTAAATTGCACGAATGGGGTATGGTCGAGAGGAACGCTGTCTTTCCTCCTGAAGGAAGACCCAAGATCGTTTATGATCTTACACGATCTGGAAAAAAACTGATGAACACTTTGGATAAACTCGCAAGAAGGTATAGAGCTACGATGATCGAAAGGGCCGAAAACGAGATAGAACAACTGGACAGGAAGCTCGCCGAGGGAGAACTTTCCGAAAAAGTTTATAAGAAAAAGATCAAGGAGATCAAACAAAGGTGGGGATATACGGAACTCATCGAAGAACAATATTAAATCATCCGCGCTGTAGAAGAGCGATGAAAGTTTTTTTCTTATATCCCATTCAGATACGTTTTTGAACTCATAGGTTGAGATTATTCAATCATAGGATACACTTATGAATTTTTATTTTCAAGAATAATATAAATACTTCTCTTGTTATGTAACATCAGTGAGAAAGATGATGAAAGAAAACAGATTTAAAACGGAAAGGGTCGGGTATCCAAGTTACGAATACGTTCATCCTCTACTTAGTAAGAGATAAAAGAGAAGTTGAATACACGACCAAAAACCTTTTTTCTTTTCTATCCTTTTGCTTTGGTGAACTTACAGTCCTCTACCTTGATATGCGGGATAAAGGTAGGAGTGTTCACTTCCCACCATCTAACCTGTTTTATGTCCTTCCCTATGGCAGTGATATTATCACACACGTCCAATAGGTTGCCCTTCAATCTGAGATTCCTGATCGGTTTTTTTATCTCTCCGTTTTCTATCAAAAACATCGCATCTCTAGGGACCGTAGAGAACTCACCTTCGCTCATGTTAGTGAATCTGGTATACCAATTTGAGGTGATATATATTGTGGGTCTAGACGATTCTGAGATCATCTCCTGGAGGGTGTAAGAGCCGGGTTTGAACCTATAGTTGGAGGGGCTAGGCAAAAGCATCCTTGGATTTTCCTCCGTGTTTGTAAATCCCATCTGTCCGAGTTCTGAGTTAGACGTGGTTTCAGCCTTTTTCCAAAATCTCAGTTTTATCTTGTTTATGAAGCTCCATAATTTCGCCGTAGATGGATTATGGATTATATCAGTGAATTCTCCATCTTTTATCAAGTTCGTTGGTTTCGAGGGCGTCCCCTCATCGTCGAAGGGTCTAGAGTTGAGACCTTCTTCTTTGAGAGGATCATCTATGACTGTAAGCTCTTCGGGTCCTATTTTATCGCCCATCTTACCCTTTAAAGGCGTCATACCTCCGATCATCATGATGGGATTGACTCCTCTAAGCAGGTTTTCAAAGATATTGCCCCCTACTGTCGGGCTCATTATCAGATCGTAAGTACCGGGTTTTCCCTGTTTTGCATTCAAACATTTTTTCGCTGATTTTCCGGCCTTTTGGCCAACATTTTCAAACTTATCCTCTATCTTAGTCAAGTCTCTGGTTGCTAGCAAAGCCTGACCACTGCTTTCATCCCCACAGAACGCCCTGATGGTCCCTCGACAGAAGGAAGAGGTATACACTCCACCGTTTCCATGGTTGGTGAGAATACCCGTTTTTTTCATCCCGGAGTGCACTACCCCGGCAGCTTTCTTCGCCCCTGCTCTCTCTGAGGAATCTATCAGTCTTTTGACCAATTGAGGGCCTTTCTCATGGAATTCCTTTATACCGTCATCATAAAGGTCCATCGAGGGATAAGAGGAATAGGTGTTTTCTTCAACACCCCAAAAAAGCCTGCTTTTGGGAAGTTCATCAAGAAAACTGACCTGCTTTGGAACCCTTGACTTGATCTTTTCCTTGTCAGGGTCCTGTATCGTGACTGTGTTTATCTTCCCGGTCAAAGAAAATCGAGGTCTCTTGGAGACGAATATGTCCATGTAATGATTCTTCCATTCTTTATTCACATCTATGGAAGATTCTGAGAACCTGATCTGATGTTTTTTTTCTCCAACCATCTTGGCTATTACATCATCGGCTCCGGATCTCACAGCGGTGTCGACCGCGACTTTTAGAAGATCTCCATCAGGTTTCTTTTCCGTCATATCATCCACCCACATTTATATCTTTCAACCTAAGATACGGTCCACCGGTTGAAACGCTCACGGGCTGTATCGGATCGCTCTTTCCACAGAAATTCATCCTGTATTCGTAATCATTTGAAACCGCGTCGATACTTTCGAGGAGAGCAGGAGTGGTCAACTCTAGAGCCGGCCTTTTGACCATCTTATCGGTCACTTCTCCGTTTTCTATCATATAACACTCAAGACCCACATATTTGCTGTGGAATCTTCTATCATCGATATTCCATTCAGTGAAACTTTCGATGAGCAGTCCTTTCTTCACATCCTCGATGAGTTCTTCTCTGCTATGATCTTTTGGCTCGAAAAAAGTGTTTGACATCCTTGGTATAGGTTCTCTGCTGTAGCCGGCGGAGCGTGCTGCCCCATTTGACGAAGTACCGAATTCATAGCCAAATTCCCGATTCAAAAACAACTCATTAAGTTTACCGTTCTTTATGAGGTATCGCGGTCTAGCTTCGACACACTCGTCATCGTAAAGATAGAATGCAGGACTTCCTTGTATAGTTGGATCATCAACGACAGAAACGATTTCAGACCCTATATGCTTGTCAGTTTCATCTAGATCGACAGTTTTACCTTCACCTCTACCTTCAATCCCCAAGAGATCCTTGTAAAATGAGCCTCCAGCCTGGGCTTCTTCACGGCCCATGATCCGATCGCTTTCGCTTGGATGCCCTACATTCTCATGAGCCATTATGCCGGAAACTTCAGGGCCGACTATCACATCTATGGGATCTTCAAAAGATCTGCTTTTTGCTTCCTCGACTGTTTTCACGAGCCTTTCACTCTCCCTAACGATAATATCTTTTACGTTCTCTTCTTTCAACCATTCCCAGCCTTTACAACCCCCCAATCCCAACATCCTCTGTTCTTTTTGGTCCTTTGATCTGGCGTTCATGACGCAATATATGGAGATGAATGATTCGTCTGATTCCACTCTTGAACCATCAGAAGTGACCACGTATTTTTCGGAGGACATCGTATGGAAAAATAAAATACGGTTCTTTATCTTGTTTCTAAATGGGAGTGTCCCGGAACCGCATTTTTTGATCTCCTTATCTAATGTCTCGATGAATCGCTGTTTTTCTTCCTTGGAAACGTCTTCAAAGGGTATTTTCACCGGCATTTTCCAACTATCTTCGACTGTTTTCTCCTCTGAAAATCTTAAAGGTACTTTTCTTTCGCTGATCTTCGCCATCTTAGTTATAGAATCGACCCTTTTCTGGACTTCCTTTTTAGTAAATTTTTCTACAGTACCGAAACCTAGACAACCGTCCATCAACACGCGGACACCCATACCACTACTCGGTTTTTCTTGGATACTCAAAAAATTTCCATTCCTAAAGAAGTAATTTTCACTATAAGAATCTGTGAACCTAGCTTCCACATATTCAGCACCTAGTGACTCTCCAAAATCAACAGCGTATTCTGCTAGGCTCTTTCCATCCATTTCTTTTCACCTTTATAGATGAATCTTATCTGTATATAAATAAATTACGACTATTATCTTTTAAATTTATTTAAATAAAAGATTATCAAAAAAGTTTTTTAGTTTTCAAGCCCGTCAAAAATCAGTAACCAAAAAAGCTACTAGATCAAACGCTCACTCTAATTTTTCAACATTAACAGCCCTTGGACCTCTATCGGTCTGTTCTGTCTCGAATTCCACAAGATCTCCTTCGTTCAGGTAGTTACCTTCAATATCGCTTCTATGAACGAACAGGTCTTCATCACCTTCATCAGGTTTGATGAATCCAAAGTTTTTCATGGTGTTGTAGAACTTTACTTCTCCTTTCATATCTAGTTCACCTCCTATTTTTTATTATCTACTATGATGTAATCCTTCTAAACCCTACTTGCATATATAGTTATGGTATGAACTACCCGATCTTAAGGAATTATTAACCAGTGTTTCCAACACTCATGAAGGACAAGAACCGCTCATATCACAGCAACATCTCATCATCATCGGGAGCTTCTACACTTCCTATGATCCCACCACATTCGGGACAGTTATCTCCAGCATGTTCCTCTTTACACCTAGAGCAGAGCGGAAGATCACCACATTCGTGCTTAAAATCTGTTTCTTTACCACAAAAATGGCATTCCTCACTCTTAGGAGCACTCGATCTAGTTCCTTCAGATTTTTCCTCCTTTTCTTCACTTGTTTTTTCCTTTTTTATACTTTCAGCATCCTCTTCTTTGAACTCTTCCTCTTCCCGTTCAGGTTCTTTCTGGACTATGCTGGTTATCTCGGTTTTGGGTGCCCGATACTCTTCACCCTCAAATTTTCTCAGACCCGCTTGAAGCTTTTTCGCCTGGTACATCCCTATGTTCAGTTCATCGATCAGGCTCAAGAAATCTCTTCTTTCGGGTGGGAGATTTAAAGCCTTGTGTTTAAGTAGGTGTTCTGTCCTTTCATCGATATCTTCACTAGAAACGTGCATCCTGTCAACTTCTCTGATATATTCTAAGATCTTTTTACACTGCTCCACTTTTTTATCAGGGAACGCTGTTACTATATCACAGAGTCTTATACCTTCCCTGATCAGCTTATCTCTTTTCGTTTCGGTCAGTTTAGATAAAACTATTTCAGATGCCTTTTCATAACTGTTTTTCTTCTCTTTAGACAAGGAAGAGAGATTTACCCCCTCACTTAGAGATATGTATTCGAAAACGTCGTCTATATAATTGAAGGGTACATCACACTTTTGAAAAGCTTCTTTTTTGTTGACTTCTTTAACCCTTCTGCACTCGTACTCTAATATACTTCTCGCGTATTCTTCTAATTTTTGAGCCCTTACTTTTTCTTCCGATATTTCAAGTCCGTCTTTAGCGGCTTTAAAATCATCGCTGATCTCTATAGCTCTCTCGAAAGCACGTTTTGCTTTCTCTGGTTTTTCCAGTTCAAGTAAGACTCTACCCTTATTATTCCAGGCATACCTGTCTTGTGGGTCTAAACCTATAGCTTTATCGTACGACTCGAGAGCATTCCTGAATCTACCTGCATCTTCATATACGGTACCTAATTTGAACCAAGCCTCTTCGTACTGAGGATCGATTTCAGTGGCTCTGTTAAAGCTATCTATAGGTGCTTTGGTCCCTAATTCTTCGCTCTCGACCTCTATCTCACCTTTTTTGAACCATATACGGGCATCTTCTGGTTCCTTTTCAATCGCCTTTTCATACGCCTCGACAGCTTTCATCTTCCTGCCCATGTGATCATAGCATTCTGCCATATGTACCCAAGTGTCTTTATTATCCTCACCAAGTTTGATAGCATTATCAAGAGAATTGATCGCTTCTTCGTATTTTTCTCTTTTCTTCAGAAGTATACCTTTGAATTTCCAGGTTTCTCCGTTCTGATCATCTATATCTAAAGACTCTTTGAATATATCTATCGCCTCATCATAATTCTCCAATTCTATCATGCATCTACCTTTCATGTTAAGGTAATGAGTGTTCTCTGGTTCCTTTTCAATCGCTTTATCGAACCACTCCACTGCTTCCAAATACCTCTCCATCTTCCGAAGAGCTTCCGCTTTCCTGAATATAATCTCCGTATCATCTTCATCCAGCTCATAAGCTTCATTATAAGATCTAAGAGCGTGCTCAAATCTTTCTAGATCTTCTAAAACTTCGCCTTTGTGTAGCCACAGCTTTTTGTCCTCTAGATCCAATTGAAGTGCCTCGTCGAAGGCCTCTAAGCTATCCTCTTTTTTACCGAGTTCTTTCAAAGTATTCGCTTTATCACTCCAAGCCTCAAGGTTCTTCTCGTCTCTCTCGATCAATCTCTCACAATATTCGACCACCCTTTCTTTCTTGTCCATCTCTTTTAGGATGTCCTTGGTTTTCTTGAGGTTTTCAGCAGATTCATCCAACTTCAGTACTCTTTCCATCGCTTCCAATGCTGATTCAAGTTCATTTAACCTTTTATGAGCTTCTGCTTTATCTTTCCAAGCACCTACATGTTGGGACCTCAGTTCTATTATTTTTTCTGTAGTGCTCTTAAGTTCCTCCCATCTTTTCAACTTTTTCAAGGATTCCTTTTTATGTTCCAATATTTCAATTTCGACTTCACCCATGTCTAGTGCTCTATCAAAAGATTTTACAGCCTTTTCATGGTCTTTCTTTTCAGCTAGTACCAAGCCTTTCCTGTAGTGTGCTGATCGATTATCTGGGTTGAGCTTTAAGGATTTATCGAAGGCTTCTATCGCCTCTTTGTTCCTATCCAACCAACTCAACACTAATCCTTTACTGTACCAGATGTGCTCATCCTCTGGTTCGATATCCAATGCTTTATCAAAGGAAACTACGGCTTCTTCGTACTTGTCAGCTCTTTTCTCGGCTAATCCTTTACTGTACCATATTTTGTGATCTTCGGGTTCGATCTCTAGTGCTTTTTCATAGGACTCGATAGTTTTATCGTATTTTCCCATCTTATCTAGTGTGTGACCTCTGTTATTCCAATATCTTTTATTTTTAGAATTTATATCAATAGCTTTATCAAAACTTTCTAGAGCGTCCTGATATTTTCCAATTTCATATTCAGATATTCCTTTCGAATTCCAGATCGAGTCATCGGAATCATCTATGGCAAGACCTCGTTCATAGTCCTTTATGGCACCATCATAATTCCTCATCTTTTTGTGTGACTTCGCTCTGTCGAAATACGTTTGATGATCGTCAGGATCAAAATTCAATATCCTATTGCACATATTGACAGCTTCACCGTAATTATTCATATCTAGAAGAGCATCCTTCTTACCTCTCATCGCATCTAGGTTGTTATTGTCTATAGATAGTGCCTCTTCAAAACTTTCTAAAGCTTTTGAAGCTTCCTTTTTTTCTAGATAAGCTCTTCCCATGTCGATCCATGTGTCTATCCTTTCCGAGTCTATCTCGCTGATTCGTTCAGCGGTACGAACTACCTCATCCCATTCTTCCATCTTCTTATAGATCTCTTTTTCGTGTTCTAAAGCATAGATGTCTCTAGGATTGTAAGATAGAGCCCGCTCGAACTCCTCTATAGCCTCTTCTTCTCTTTCAAGTTTTTCTAGTGCAACACCTTTTTCGTAAAGCGTACTAGCGTCCTCGGGATTTCTATCTAATATACGGTCACAGACCTTTATCAATTCTTCAAAACGCTCTAACTTTTTCAATGTCTCCTTTTTATTGTTCAACAACCTCATATCCTCTCTGTCAATATCTAAACCACCATCGAAGGCCTTGAGAGCGTCATCATATTTTTTCATCTCAAACAATATCGTCCCTTTGGTATTCCAAAGTTCCTTATCATTGGGATCGATATCTAAAGCTTCATCGATGGCTTCGAGAGCTTCTTCGTATCTCTCTATATTCTGTAAAGCTTTAGCTTTTTCAAACCGCAGATCTTTGTAATCAGGATTTATGTCGATACCATTATCAAAACAGACGATAGCATCGTTAGATTTCCCCTCTTCTTCGAATAATTTCCCTTTTTCTAACCAGATCTCTTCGTTATCAGGATCTTTATCCAAGGCTCGATCTAGTATCTCTTCAGCAGATCGATAATCGCCGTTCCTTTTCAGCGTGAGCCCTTTTTCTTTAAGTATATCTGTCCTTTCTGGATCGATCTGCAAGATGCCGTCATATAAAGAAATATCGTCAGGATCAATTTTGATGGCTTCTTCATAATAATCTACAGCGTCGTCGTTTCTCTTCATCTCAGTCAGCACATCACCCTTGTTTTTGTACGATGACTTCTCTTCAGGAGCTATTTCAATGGCATCGTCCAATATCTTCAAGGCTTCACCGTATTTTCCTTTCTTAGCTAGGAGTATAGCCTTATGGTTCAGAGCCTCGACGTTATTTCTATTTTTTTTCAAAGCCTTGTTCTCTACCTTTAGAGCTTCATCTTCAAATCCTAGCCTATCGTACATCTCGCTAAGATTATGATATATAAGGGAGAGATGGTCTTTCTTCTCTTCAAAAACATCCTCTTTTTTATTGAGGTAATCCCAGGCTTTATCGCATTTACCCTTCGCACCTTCTAGGTCTCCATCTCTGCTCAATTGCTCTGCCTTATCTAGATATTTTTGAGTTTTTTTGACCGCTCTTTTTTCCTCATCAAATAAAGACGTGATCGAATCTAGGAGTCTCATTTTCTGTCCTCCGGTTTGAAATCACAATCATTTTGTTTATATATATATTCTTTGTCCTACTAGTTAGTTTTTAAGAACATAGAGGTGAATGATGCCATCTCTTACAAGTCTTCCAGAGTTGGGAATTTGAAAGTACAGAATTATTCAATAGCTATCTTTTAAAACGATCAATATCGAGCTCGTTCAAGAATACGATTAAAATCATTTATAAGTCTCTATATCTATTCGGCAAAAAGGACGTGTGTGAGATGAAAAAGACAAAAATAGTTGCAACTTTGGGACCAGTATCCGGTAAAAAAGATCAGATAAAGAAACTTGTAGAGGCAGGAGTTAACGTTTTTCGATTGAATTTATCCCATGGTTCGCAAGAGGAACATGCTGAGACCTTGAAGAAGATAAGGAGCACGTCAGACAAAGTGGCGGTAATGATGGATACCCAAGGACCGGAGGTCAGATTAGGGCATATTGAAGAACCGATAGATATATCTCAAGGAGAAATAATAGAATTAATAGGTCCAGAGAAAGAAGGAAAGGGAGCATCGATCCCGGTGGATCATCCAAAGTTTGGTAAACTGATAGAAAAGGGAGATAAGATATTAGTAGATGATGGCGAGATCGAACTAGAAGTATTGGAAGCCGAAGAGGCGATCAGATGTAAAGTCCTATATGGCGGCAGGCTTCTATCGAGAAAATCTGTCAACGTGCCTGAAAGGGATCTTGGCTTAAAAACTCCGACTCACAAGGATCTCAAGGACATCAGATTTGGTGTAAAAGAGGGTTTTGATTTTATCGCCGCCTCTTTTGTTAAAAGCGCTGACGAGATCGAAAAGATAAGAGGAATACTTGATGAAAAAGATTCCGATATGGAGATAATCGCTAAGATAGAGCATATGAAGGCCATCAAAAACATAGATGAGATAATCGAAGTTTCAGATGCGTTGATGATAGCAAGAGGAGACCTCGGAGTTGAAGTCCCTGCTTCTGATGTTCCAGTACTTCAGAAAAAGATAATAGAGAAATCAAATAGGAAGGAGGTTCCGGTCATAATAGCCACACAGATGCTGAAATCCATGACAAAAAGTCCAAGGGCTACGAGAGCGGAGGTCTCTGATGTAGCTAATGCCGTTATAGATGGAGCCTGCGCAGTGATGCTCTCGGAGGAGACAGCTATAGGTGATTATCCTGTTAAATCGGTGGAGTTCATGGCTGAAGTGCTCAAAAAGATGGAAAACCATGTCAAGGGGAGAAAGTTCCCTATCGTCGAACTGAAAAGCGAAAGTATAGCGGAAACGATCGCTAAAAATGTGTGGCAGGCATCAAAAGATCTGGATATAAATTACATAGTGGTTCATACTTCTTCAGGATATACAGCGAAAAAGATATCAAAATTCAGACCTAGTGTGGATATAATAGCTTTCACGGATAGAAAACCTGTCCAGAGAAGATTGAGTCTTGTATGGGGTGTAAAGGCTCATTTTGCTCCCTTCCCTAATCACGTAGATGAGATGGTCTGTGTTACTACAGAACTACTTTTCCGGAAGGGCGAAGTAGAAAAAGAGGACAAGCTAGTGATAACGGCGGGCGTTCCCGCACCAGTTACAGGAATAACTAACATGATGCAGATAAGGACGGTCAGAAGTCTTTTAGAGGAGGGTAGAAATGATGGAATTTTTTAAAGGAGTTCTTCATTCTCGCATCATGTAGCTTAAAACGGAATCTCTTATCGCCTTAGTTTCATCCACACGACCAACAGCGGTGTTTTTTGGTGCTTCTTCGATCAATTCTTTTTCTTCCTCCATAATGGATGAAATCGCTTCAGCAAAACCGTCCAAGGTCTCTTTACTCTCGGTTTCGGTAGGCTCGATCATCAGCGCTTCGTCCACTAACTGAGGAAAGTATATCGTCGGGGCATGATATCCGTAATCCAACAGGCGCTTGGCTAGATCTTTGGTTTTAAGGTCTTTATCTTTCATCTTCTTACCTGAAAGAACGAACTCGTGCTTTCTGAGTTCACCATAAGGAAGATCAAGGTGTTTTTCAAGTTTTTTACGCAGATAATTACTGTTCAATACAGCTCTCTCAGTTGCACTTTCCAGACCGTTTTTACCCTCGTGTAATATATAGACATAAGCTTTCAGGAGTACGAGCCAGTTGCCATAAAAACCTTTGACCCTACCTATGCTGTTTTCAAGATCGTAATCGAATTTATATTTGCCATCTTCTTCCTTCACAACGGGTACCGGAAGGTAGGAGGAAACTTTCTCAGTAACACCCACGGGTCCTGAGCCCGGACCCCCTCCTCCGTGAGGAGTACTGAAAGTTTTATGCAGGTTGAAATGCATGATATCGAAGTTCATCGCACCAGGAGTCGTCTTACCCATTATAGCGTTCAAGTTCGCTCCATCGTAGTATAGTAGTCCTCCGGCGTCGTGAACTATTTCGGCCATCTGACAAGCATCGGTCTCGAAAAGACCCAAAGTATTGGGGTTCGTGATCATGAATGCTGCAGTATCTTCCCCGGCAGCTTCTTCTAGCGCTTCAAGATCCACACACCCGTTTTTGGAAGGGATCTCCACCAGATCATAACCTAACATGGAAACGCTGGCCGGATTGGTGCCGTGAGCGGTATCGGGCATTATAACTTCGTTTCTTTCTTCGCCTCGATCTTTGTGGTATTGATGAGCTATCATGAGTCCAGTTATCTCTCCATGTGCTCCTGCAGCCGGCTGTAAGCTAACGGAATCCATCCCACCTAGATCAGCGAGCAGCTGCTGGAGTTCCCACATTATTTCTAAAATTCCTTGTGAGCATTCTTCTGGCTGGTATGGATGTGGCGTAGTAGCTTCAGGCAGCGAGGCTAGTTTTTCCGTGTACTTAGGATTATATTTCATAGTACAGGAACCCAAAGGATAGAACCCAGTATCTATGCCGTAGTTCATGTGAGATAGCCGGTTGAAATAGCGAACTATCTTATGAGTGGGCAGATCGGGTATCTTGGGAGCCTCGTTTCTAGCTATGCTCTCAGGAAGGGGATTATCTTCGACCTCTCTTTTTTCGGCCTTCTCTATCAGGAGTTCTTCATCATAACGTGCTTGCCTATAGTTAGGAGTCATCATACCACCTCCTCCAACGATCTTATGAGTTGCTCTACTTCTCTTTCACTTCTCATCTCCGTTACAGCCGTAAGCATTACATCATTCAGCGAAGAGAATTTGTCTTTATCGTCCAAAGGTAGGCCTGGAAGTATGTCTTTTTCCCGGCAGAGACCATATAATTCTTTCGTATCGACCGGTGTTTTTACGGTGAATTCATTAAAGAATTCGTTGTTGAAATAGGGTGCCTCGAATCCGTCTAGTTCGTTTATACGCTCGGCTGTTTTATGCGCTTTTCTATAATTTTCTTTTGCGATCTTTTCTAAACCTTTGGACCCTTTTAAAAATACGTAAGAAGCGGAAGCTAAAGCCATAAGTGCTTGATTGGTACAAATATTGGATGTCGCTCTTTCCCTCCTTATGTGCTGCTCTCTAGTTTGAAGCGTCATGCAGTAGGCCCTTTTCCCGTTAGAATCTTCTGTCTCGCCGATGATCCGACCCGGCATCTTTCGTATATATCTCTCACTGCAAGCGAAGATGCCCACGGTGGGTCCTCCATAAGCCTGCGGTATACCGAGTGGTTGACTGTCTCCAACAACTATATCAGCCCCCCATTCTCCGGGAGGCCTCATCAGTGAAAGGACCAAAGGATTCGTGCCGACCACTTGGATACACCCATAGTCTTCTTTCAGATCTTTGAAAAAGTCGACATCTTGCTCCAAACCTCCAAATATGTTGGGAGTAGCTACATAAATACCTAGAACATCATCATCCAATTTTTCTTTCAGATCTTCTCTGTCGATAGCTCCGTCTTCTCCATAATTTACTTTCTCTAATTTGATATCTTTTCCCCGGAGGTAATTTTTCAATACTGAGTCATTCTCCCAATGGGTGTTTTCTGGTACTAGGAATTTATTTCCCTTTCTCTTTATCCGGGCTGACATCAACACCGCTTCTGCCAGTGCCGTCGGATGATCGTACATGCTGGTATTTACAGCACCTAAACCTGTCAACTCCGCAATGATACTCTGATATTCGAAAAGGGCCTGTAACATACCTTGACTGATCTCCGCTTGGTAAGGTGTATATGAAGTGTAAAATTCAGACTGCCCCGCTATCTCGTCCACAGCAGCAGGTATGAAATGTTCATAGATGCCGGCGCCCAAGAAGGAAACTAGTTCATCGGGATCCTTGTTTTTTTTCAATTTGCTCTTGACCTCAGACATCAACTCTTTCTCCTGAAGGCCCTCTGGTATATCTAAATCAGTCCTTATCTGATCTGGGATATCTTTGAAGAGTTCCTCTACATCATCGATCCCTAAAAATTCAAGCATCTCATTTTCTTCTCCTTCGACCATCTACACACCGTGAGAAGGATAGAAAAGTGGGTAAAAAGGTTTTAGGTCGAAGCTTGCCTAAATTATATGTAAAAGCGGTGTTTTTCATTGTGAAGATGACTGCTGAGTTGAAACAGATAGAAGAAGAAGTCTTGGCTCGTGTGAAACCTAAGGGTCCTAAGAAGCAAGAGATAGAAGAAGTAAGTAAAGAACTGATCGAAGTGGTGGATCAACATTTCACCGAGTTAGAAAAACCGAGATTGGTCGGTTCCATATCGAAAGAAACTTATCTTGTAGATCCAGATATAGACGTATTTGTAAAATTTAATCCTTCCACTTCTAAAGAAAAGATGGAAAAAAAGGTGTTGAAAGTTGGAAGAAAGATACTGGATGATACAGAGGAGAGATACGCCGAGCATCCATATATACACGGTAGATTTCACGGTCTGAAAGTCGATATAGTCCCCTGTTACGATATAGATGATATAGAAGAGATGAAATCTGCTGTAGATAGAACACCCTTTCACACCGATCACATCAAGGAAAACATGTCACCTGAACAGAAAGATGAAGCTAGGCTTTTCAAGGCATATCTGAAAGGAATCGGTGCGTACGGTGCGGAAGCTAAAGTTTGGGGTTTTTCCGGCTATCTCTGTGAACTTCTCATACTCCATCATGGATCTTTTCAAAATCTGCTAAAAGATGCCCGTGACTGGAGACCCGGAAAAAAGATCGAGATGGTGGAGGGGGAGAAAAGATTCGAGGATCCTTTGATAGTCATCGACCCAGTAGACCCGCAGAGGAATGTAGCGGCTCCGGTTTCGATGGAAACATTCGCTCTTTTCGTTCTGTCAGCTAAACGCTTTTTAAAGCATCCTGAACTCAGCTTTTTCTTTCCAGGAAAATTGAAGATCAAAGATGAGAAGGAGTTATCGAAAAAGCTGGAGAAAAGAGGATCGAATTTTTTAGGAGTGAGTTTTCCCAGACCAGATATCGTAGAAGACAATCTTTATCCTCAGGTACAAAAGTGTATTAAAAAACTGGAGCGTCAAATGATCCATAAAGATTTTGATGTTCTTCATTCTGATTATTTTGTAAAAAACGAAGATATACTTCTCCTCTTCGAAACGAAACAGTCAGGATTGACAACTGTAGAAAAACACAGAGGTCCGCCCGTATGGGTCGATAACACTGAAGATTTCATAGAGAAGTACGGGAACGAGGCATATATAGAAAATGAAAGAGTGTGGGTGGATAGATATAGGGAGAATACAGAACTTAGAGATGTTTTGGATAAAATCATGAAAGAACTCGATCTTGGAAGCGACTTAAATCCGTTCCTGCCGGAAGAAGTACATTACATGGGATCCAAAAAATTGATAGCAAAAGAAAGAGAGCCACTGAGCGAGTTCCTAGATAGGAGTTTTCCCTGGGAAAGATAATTGTTATTCTATTCAACTGATTCTCTCAACTCTCTTAGATTGTTCTCGATATCTCCTTCGAATACGGATGAACCGGAGACCAGTACGTTCGCTCCGTTCTCCACGACTTCAGGGGCCGTTGTTGGAGAGATCCCTCCATCCACGGAGATATCTATATCATCATACTCATCGACTGCCTCTCTAGCCTTTTTTATTTTCGGTACTACCTCATGCATAAAACTCTGCCCACTAAATCCGGGCTCAACAGTCATTATCAATAGCAAGTCAATCATGGGTAAAAAATCGGTCACAGCTTCAAAGGAAGTTCCCGGCTTGATGCTGAGACCTACATTTGTCCCCGTTTCTTTAACAGAGTCTATGACCGAGGCGACGTCTTCGACAGCTTCGACATGAAAAGTTATTATGTCTGAACCGGCCTCTGCGAATTCGACCGCATACTTTTCAGGTTCAGATATCATAAGGTGTGTATCGAAAACGTGATCGCTTTTACTCCTGATAGCTTCTATCACACAAGGCCCGAACGTTATGTTCGGTACAAAATGCCCATCCATCACATCTAGATGCAGCCATTCAGTCTCTTTAACAGCCTCTATGGAACTCTCCAAACAGAAAAAATCTGCTGAAAGTATCGATGGAGATATCTTTATTTTATTTTTCGAATCACTCATCATCATCACCTCTGATAAGGATCATACCAGACCGAATCTTTTCTTCCAAAGGAAGACAAAGTTCTTGAAGCCGTCCTTGAATGATCGGATCTTCGCCTCTCCCTTCCGCTCTCTATATTCGATCGGTACTTCATCGAATCGTATCCCTTTCTTTATAGCTTCTATCTTTATCTCTTCTGAGAAAGGCATACCATCGCTGGTGACGTTCAAGTGCCTTAAAGCGGTTCTTTTGAAAACCCACATTCCGGATTGTGAATCGTTTATATTGGTCCTGAAAAGAAGATTCATAGTGGCCTTAAGAAACCAATTCCCAAATCGATGCAACCAGCCCATCACTTCAGAAGAGACATTGGATAATCTATCCGTGCTGATGAATTCGTAGCCTTCTTTTTCGATCATCACAACCATCTCCGGTATTTTGTATGCAGGGTAAGTACAATCCGCATCTAAAGTGGCTATTATGTCTCCCTCGGCTTCCTCGAATCCAGTTTTGTAAGCTCTTCCATATCCCCTTCGTGGTTCCTTTACAACTCTAGCTCCTTTAGATCGGGCTATCTCTCTTGTTCTGTCCGTAGATTGGGTATCCACTATCAGGACTTCGTAATCCTCCTCTGAAAGAGCTTCATTTATCTCATCCATCACGTCTCCGATGGACTCTTCTTCGTTCATGGTGGGGATGACAACAGAGATCTTCATGTAATAAGAACACATGATATGGTCCTTTATAATGATTACTCAACCCAACACCTATAAATAAAACCGAACTACCCAGTGTTATTATAAATTAAAAAATACAAAAACATTCTACCTTCATCTACCCCTCCCCTCTTTTTCGGTTTAAATACGATAAGATATTGATATTTGATTTGAACATGAAAGGATGGATATTGGATATTTATCCCGATATCAAAAAAGGGAAGATGGTCATCTGGTTCAGGGCTAAGAAACACTGCTACAAGATCGAGGTGGATTACGACTCAGTTTTCTATATGAAATCTGATAAAAAGGGGCTGCGGCAGGCTGAAAAATATTACGAAAAAAAAGATTTCAGGACCGAACGGGTGAGAAGGATAACGGACCTTTATTCCCGGAAAGAAGAAGAACTACTAAAGGTATATCCAGGAAAGGTTTTCGATCCCCGTGATCAACTTCAAGCTTTCAAATTTTTTAAAGGTTTCAAAAACAAGGAATTCTACAACGTTGATATTCCTCTCGATCAAAGATATCTCATTGAGAAAGAGATAAAACCTATGTCCATTCTTAAGAAAAAAAGAGGTTGGGTAGACCTAGAGGATGAAAGGGTCATCGATTATTCCAAACCCGATCTTCGTACAATCTATCTAGGCGTAAGCACTGAGGAAAAGAAATCGAAAAGGAGAAAAGAGTCGAGAATGAAGGCTCTAACTATAGGTGACGAGACCTTAAATGAGGATGAGGTTTCACTTCTGCAAAGATTGAACAGGAAATTGAAAAGAAAAGATCCAGATGTGATACTTACACGAGGAGGAGATGAATTCTTGGTACCCTATCTTGCTCACAGAGCAGAGCTGAATGAAGTGGGTTTAAAGCTCGGTCGAGAAGCGGCTTTGCACCCGTCCAAAGAGGGGTCCTGGTACGAGTCTTACGGGCGTGTGGTGTACAGACCTCCTTCTTACCCATTGAAAGGGAGGATCCATATAGATATGGAAAATTCATTTCTGTATAAAAAAGGAGGATTAGATGGGCTCATAGAAGCTTCACGTCTATCGAGAGTACCTGTACAGAGGCTGTGCAGGAGAAGCCCAGGATCTCTGATAAATGCCATGGAAGTGAAGGAAGCGCTTAAAAACGACTATCTGATACCTTGGAAGAAAAACTTATCCGAAGATTTCAAAAGCACTATAGATCTTCTCAAGGCGGACAGAGGAGGGCACATCCTTGAGCCGAAAGTGGGTGTACACGAAGAAGTCATCAAACTGGATTTTGCCAGCATGTATCCCTCCATAATCGACAAATACAATCTATCACCGGAGACCCTTGGATGTACCTGCGGAGAAGATCGAAAAGTCCCAGAGTTAGACTACCCCGTTTGCAAGAAAGAAGAGGGGATAATACCAAAAGTGGTCAAGCCTTTGATAAGAAGGCGACAAAAGTACAAAAAACTGAGTAAGAAGAATGAAAGGTTCGAAAAACGGGCCGACGTACTGAAATGGTTATTGGTCACCTGCTTCGGCTATACAGGCTACAAAAAAGCTAGATTCAACTGTATAGAGGTGCACGAGAGCATAACCGCCTACGCTCGCGAGATATTTTTGGATACGGTGGATACGGCTCAAAAGATGGATTTTGAGGTGCTCCATGGGATCGTAGATTCCCTCTGGTTGAAAGGCGAAAAGGACAAGATCGCTCCCTTCATCGAAGAGGTCGGTAAAAATACTAGATTGGAATTGGAGGAGGAAGGAATCTACTCCTGGATCGCTTTCCTTCCCAGGCTCTCAGACGGGATAGGAGTTCCTAACCGCTACTACGGTATTTTAGAAGATGAGATCGAGATGAAAGGTATTGCCGCTGTAAGAGCCGACACTCCAAGATTTTTCAAAGGTCTACAGAAAAGCCTCCTAGAAAAGATGAAAGATGCCGAGACCGGATCGGAATTGACACAGATGATAGAAGAACTCCTGGATATAATCAGATCGAGATGGATACGGCTCCGCAGCAGAGATGTGGAACCGAACAAACTACTTTTCACTAAAACCGCTTCAAAAAGAGTTGACGAGTATCTCACGGTCAATGAGATAAAAAGTGCCCTCTACCAATACAAAGAGATGAGCTTTCGGAGGAAACCGGGACAGACTGTTACATTCCTCGTGACGGACTCTAAGAGCAAAGATGAAAATGAAAAAGTGAAGGTCGGATTAAAGGAATTGAGTTCTCAGGACTACGATGTCGAATACTACGAGGATATACTCTTTAGGATTTCTGAAGAGATCCTCATTGCTTTAGGGTATGATAGGAACAAGATAGAGAAAACGGTGGAAAGATCAAGAACCTAGAGGTCAAACCTCAAATCATAAATAACCATACACAGATCACTTTTGGAAGTAAAGTTTGGAGGAATTAAATATGCTGATGATGACACCTGGTCCGACTGAGATCCCTCAGGATGTAAGAAACGCGATGAGTCGTAAGATAGAGCATCCGTATATACAGGAAGAGTTCTCTGAGTTTTATCTTTCACTGGAGGAAAAACTGCAGAGGGTGTACGATACTGAAGACGATATAGTCATAATGGGGGGTGAGGGTATCTTGGGGTTAGAAGCTAGTATCGCCTCCTTGATAGAAAAGGGTGAAGAGGTCTTGTGCATTTCTAATGGTATTTTCGGAGACGGTTTCGCTGACTTCGTACGCATGTACGGCGGCAAAGCGATATTGAGCGATTTTCCATACGACTCAGCTATTTCTCTCGAAAAGGTAAAAGATCAGATCGAGCAGTATGATTTTAATTTGGCTACCATGGTCCACTGCGAAACTCCAACGGGAACCCTGAACGGTCTTGAAGAGATATTGAAAATATTGAAGGAAAAAGACGTTTTGGCCGTTGTAGATGCTGTATCCTCTTTAGGAGGAGTGCCCGTTCCGACGGAAAATATGGATATATGTATAGGGGGTTCTCAAAAGTGCTTCAGTTCTCCCCCCGGTTTGACCACGTTATCGGTGAGTGCTGAGGCATGGGGAAAGATGAGTGAAAGGGATAAAGGTGATGGACATTTTTACACAGATTTGAAAGTTTGGAAGGATAAGTGGATAGAAGGTGGTCAGTTCCCTTATACTCCTTCTGTATCCAATCTATATGCTCTTGATAAGTCTGTAGATCTTATCCTTGATGAGGGTCTAACTAGAGTCTATTCTCGCCATGAGGAGGCTGCAGAACTCTGCAGAGAGAGGGGGAGAGAGATAGGACTCCATCTATATCCTGAAGATGAAAAACTCTGTTCGGATACCGTGACCGCTTTCCAAATCGAGGGTGAAGCTTTGGATATCCAGAAGAGGTTAAGAAAGGAACATGATATACTGTTGGCTACTGGCTTAGGTGAGATGAAAGGAGATATACTTCGAGTGGGCCACATGGGTTTCAATGCCCAGGCTGAAAAAGTTCAAAGAACGATGGATGCACTAGAGAAAGTGACAACTTGAAGAAATCCTTACCGAAAAAACTTTTTAGTAAAGAAAATAAAGAGTATAAAAGTACGGTAGGAGATAAGATGAGGGGAAATATACAGAAGATCAGTTTACTGATCATGCTTTCTATTGTACTTCTGAGTTCGTCCTCCGTACCTATCATGAGTACACCCCCTCATTACGATTACGACGAGGCAGAATGGGATCGGGCTGTAATTTATTCATCGTTGAACTACACAAATACTCAGATGAACGATACTTTGGGACTCGGATTGGATGTGAATTACTCGCAGGAAGTAAGAGATGACGGTTTGATCGAGAATAGTTATGATGAAGAAAAATTCGAGATCATAAACGAGACAGAGGAGGAGATAAATTCAAACCTTGTTGCAGTGAAAGAGGTTATAGAAGATGATGATGGAAACATAAATAGTTCTAGATATCTTAAAAGATACTATCTCCCTTTCTATCACTTATCAGAGAATTTGACGACTTTTTCTGAAGTCCACTATAGGTTTGTCTATAATATGAACCAGACAGTAAATTTATTTAATGAACTACAACAGGATGAAATCAGTTTATTTGAGGAAGATATAGGTTTTGAAGAGAGAATTGATGAGTCTAGCTTAGCTCTCAGGACTATGAACTCAACACTAGATGAGATATTAGAGGAGAATATCGACCGGATAGAAGAAAAGGCAGGTGAAGATCGTTTCAACCTCATAGGGTTCCTAGATACCATAGAAAGGTGGGAAAAAAGGATCGAAACATACAGAGGTTTTTTAGATTTCATGGAAAGAGAGATCGATCTAACGGCTTTTTTGACCGTGAGGGCTCCTGAAATCGTTCATCCCTGTGAAAAACTAGTAGTGGAAGGAAATTATTTTGGAGGTCGTCTTTTTGAGATGGACACCGAATTTGTTGACAACCTTGAAAAGGGATCGCCTGACGACGACTTGATAGAAAAATTCGAACTGAAAGGCCATCCTCTCTCTGCAGGATCTCAGATCGATGGATCCGAAGAGGAAGGGGAATGGCTGATCGAATCAGACGGTTTGAGAAGATACAGGGTGGAGGAAATAACAGAAGGTATTGAAGAGACTTTAGCTGTATCTTTAGAAAAGGATTTTGCAATGTCAGAGACCATAGAGATCTATTTCGGGGAAAAAAAGTTGGGTCTAAATGAGAGCAGGGAGAACAGTTATTTTAGTTCTGAGATCCAGATACCCTGGGATATTTTTTCTTCTGAAGAAGACTGGGGTTTGAAAGAAGAAGATACGGTTCAACTGAAAGCAGTTTCAGAGGATCAAAATATAACTTCAGAAAGTCATCATATATCAGTAGAAAGATGGGACACCGAGATCGAATTGGAATTTGAAGAAGAGAGAGAAGCTTTTTATCAAGAATATGTGAACGTGTCTGGAAGATTTCGAACTGATGCTCCGATATCTTTTGAGGATATAAGGCTGAATTTCACAAATCTCGAAGACGATGCTGAATTACCTGGAGAGGATACGGGATCTGTTATCAGGGACGAAGAAAATTTCAGTTTTGAGATATCCTATCATACGGAAATGTTCTATTGGGGAAAGAATGAGATCGAAGTCTCTTACCAGGGCAACGAAACTTTAGATGGAGACGAAGGATCGATATCATTTGAGAAGAGCATACCTACAGAGTTGATCATAGATACGAATAAAGAAGAAGATGTAGAAGTTATTGATATTGAAGGGCATCTTTTCAATTCCTCCTCTGAAGAAAGTGATGATGGACTTGAAGGTAAAGAGGTCTATTTGAAGCTCGATGATAAAGAACAGAATGAAAGTCTCACTGGTCCAGAAGGAGATTACAAGTTCAACATCTCTCTAGATGAACTTTCAGAAGGCGATGAGCTTTATGTACACTTTGAGGGGACCGAAAAATTTAGAGAAGCTGATTCTGACAGATTGTTGATTAGTTATGAGGTCATCCACGGTGAAGATGATGACCCTGATGATATGCTCGGAATATTGACGGAAGAAAGAAATCTACTCTTGATCATGGGAATAATAATCGGTATGGTCATCCTTCTTTGGTATTGGAAAGGAAAGGAAGAATTCAAGGAAGATGAAGAAGCGCATTCATCAGAAAAAGAAAAAACCTCGGAAAAAAAGAAAAAAGATATCTGGAAAAAACAAACTCCGTCTCTCCAAGCCTCTTCTAAAGAAGAGGTTTCTTCTATCTATGGTATACTTTTAAGGGAACTTTATTCTAAAGATATAATCACGGTAGAAAAGGGTAAGACTCATCGTGAACTCGAAAGAGAGCTGATATCGAGGATAGCTCTTAAGGAAGAGATAAAACAAATAACGACGGTTTTCGAAAAAGCCCTATTCAGTGATAGGGTCCTCGATCCTTCAGAGTTAGAATTATTCAACTCTTCTATGAAAGAACTTCAGGAGGAACTCCTATGAAGGAAAACATGAAGAAACTCACTCTTTATATAGTGGTATTTGCGGTCTTCGCACTCATAGTATTCTTATCTCTCTCAGCCCCTATTTTGGTTAGTGATGCTGACTTCAGTATCTACAATACTGGATGGAATGGAACAAGTGACTTAGCGGTTAGAACGGAGCAGATGGGCAGCTTCACTCCTAATATAGAACTAGCAGGGGAGGGGAGTACCGAAGTTACCCAGCGTGAATTGACTGAATATGACGTAGATCCAAACCAAACCAGCATCATGATCATAGGACCTGAACAGGATTTTACTGAGGAGGAAAAGGAGTATGTAGATAACTTCTTGGAACAAGGTGGAAGACTGGTCCTGGCAGATAATTTTGGAAGCGCTAACACTTTGATCGATGGATTAGATACCAACTCTTCCTTCCATTCTGAGCCTCTTTTGGACATGGCGTTCGATAAGGAACCGCATTTTGGGATCGCTTACGATGTCAAAGAACATGACCTGACAGAGAATGTGTCTCATATCTTGTTGAACAATCCTACTGCTTTAAACAAAGGTGAAGAAGCTGTTTCCCTGCTTAACAGTTCTAGAGCTTCATGGCTGGATGAAGAACAAACTAAAGAACCCGAATATATGGATAGAAAAGATTACGATCAATATCCGTTGTTGGCAGTAGAGGAATACGGCGAGGGAGAGTTGGTTTTGATCTCAGACCCGAGTATCTTCATAAATCATATGAATGACCGGATGGACAATGATATTTTCATCGAAAACATGCTGGATTATCTATCAGAGGATAGAGAGAACATAATTTTCGACGAAAGCAAACGAGATATGGATCTGGTCTACAGTATTGTCTACACTGGTAACTATCCCGGGAGAACGACCAGTGCGATCATAATTTTCGTTCTTATGGGCATGTCAGTCTTCCTCATCTTCCCGGAAAGCAAAGATATCATCATAGGTAAGTTTGAAGAGCTTTTAAAGCTGTTTCTAAAAAGTGAAGAGGAGGAGAAAGATCCGCTCACGAAAGTATTAAATAATCATCCTGAATGGGATAAAAAGAAGCTTCAGATGATAAATGACAGATTTATCCGGTCTGGAAAAGGAGATGGAGAAGTTGAATGAAGCTGAAAAATATAAGGATGAATTTGATCAAGTAAGGGATGAGGTAAAGAAGGTCATAGTCGGATACGAAGACGTAATCGATGATTTTTTGGTCTGCTTGATCACAGGCGGACATATCTTATTGGAAGGAGTGCCTGGTATAGCGAAAACCACGATGATAAAGGTATTCACCAAAGCAGTAGGCCTAGATTATGAAAGGATACAGTTCACTCAAGATATGCTTCCTGCCGACATATCTGGTCACTATTATTTCAACCAGAAGACCGGTGAATTTGAACTGAGGAAAGGCCCTGTATTCGCTCAAGTTCTGATGGCCGACGAGATCAACAGAGCTCCGCCCAAAACCCAGTCTTCCTTGATAGAAGCTATGCAGGAAAGACAGGTAACTATAGAAGGCAAGACTCTAAATTTACCTGAACCTTTTCTTGTGATAGCTACAAGGAATCCTATAGAAACAGAAGGTGTCTATCCTCTCCCGGAAGCTCAATTGGACAGGTTCATGATAAAGAGCAATATGGGATACATATCTCCTGAAAAGGAATTGGATATGCTGAAAAACAAGAACGAAAGAGAGAGGATCAATGGAGGGCAGAAGGGAAGTGATGAATTCAACGACGAACTATCGAAAGTCAGAGTGGTAGGAAATGATTTCGGGCACGAGATTAGAGGTCTGCATAAAGAGGCTTACGTTTCCGATGACGTTTTAAAATATATCCGGGATATAATATTGGAAACTAGGAATGTAGATGACTTCGTTTTAGGGGCTAGTCCAAGAGCTGGAGAACACCTCCTTTACTCTTCTAAAGCTTATGCCGTCATACAGGGTAGAGATTATGTCATACCAGATGACGTGAAGATAATGAGTGAAAAAGTGCTCCCTCATCGTGTGCTTCTTTCCGTAGAAGCCGAACTAGAAGATCTTACTGAGGTCCAGGTTCTAGAAAAGATATTAGAGAAGAAGGTGGATGCTCCTAAAGGCGGATTCAAGAAAGCTTAGTTCTTATCTCCATGGTGATCTGATATGGTAGGACGAGTGCTAATCCAAATCCGATCAGGAGAAGTGCCTGGGCTCCTCTATTTTCTGGAGATAAAAAGAATTCAGATATTCCTAAAAATAAAGGGATCAAGTAAAAAAGAAATATGGTAAATACCAGATATGAAACAGCTAAAATGACTCCTTTTCTATTTATATGTATATGAAGCTCGGAACCAAGTACCATTACCCAATATATGACCACAGGGATCAAAAATGAGGCTGAAAAGATAATGAGATTGAAGAACTCACCCATGCCTCCGGTGGTCATGGTGAAAGGAGCATACAGCGTGGCTACACAGAGCGCTGGCATTTTTAACCAATCTATATCTTTATAAACGCTGAGAGAAGTCAAGAAAATCGGAACGGAAACCAAAAGAGAATGATAATCGTTAGAGTGGTAAAAGGTCGATACCACTATAAGCACACCGAGGAGATGGATTGTCGGATCTTTCGAGCTCTTTTTACTTTCAGAGATCATGTTTTCTTCTCCTCCCAATCTTCTAATATCATCACGCCTTCCTTTTCAGGATGTAATTCAAATATAGAGACATCCAATTTTTTTAATCTGTATATTATCTTCTCTAACTTTTCATATTCTTTGTAAGTCTTTTCCAAAACATTTTCATCGACTTCCAATATCTCATACCAAGGACTAAAAGGTACAAGTAACCATACGATGTGCTGCATCTCTTTAAGATGCTCTACGGCTTTCAGGGTGGCTTGAGGATTCATCTCTAGGTCGGATATGATTATGATGAGCTTTTTCTTTTCACCAACACTTTTCATCTGATTGACCGCTGATAAAACACCGGCTATCTGATCCTGTTTGATCCCTGAAACGAACTCGCTCAGTTTTTTAGAGAAACGTTTTTCTTCCTCATTCAACGAAGAAAGATATTCCGAATCTTGATATCTTTCAAGGGATATCTCATCCGAATCGACAGGACCGGGCAGGTCAGTCACTTTTTCGTATAGTGATCTAAAAGCGATACTTTCGGAACTAGGCGCCTGATGGAATCTAACATCTTTATGGTCATAGGCGGTCATGCCTATATCATGTCCGAACATCTCAAAGTTCTTCAATATCTCTAAAGATACATATATGCCCTGTTCCAATTTAGTGGTCTTTTCAGAGGTTCTCCTCCTCATCGAGGGTGAACAATCTAAAAATATTTGAGCACCGACAGGAGCGAGCTTTTCATACTGTTTGGTCATAAGGGTCTGAAATTTCGATAAGGATTTCCAATGGATATCTCTTAATGAATCGCCAGGTTGATATCTCCTTATACCTTCAAACTCGTTGGATTTCATCCTGAATTCGATAGAACTTCTCCTCATCTCCGTTGTTTCCCCTCTTCTCGCATACTTTTTAGCCTTTTTTACCGCTTCCGGAGAACTATTGACTCTTACCACTTCATTGATTTGGTGTTCTATCGATTTTTTATAGAGCTCAAGAGTATCGAATATCGAGACACTCAATTTCCCTACGTTTTGATATCCTCTACTTTTAGGGACTAAAGAGTATGAAACAGATGAGTTGGTCAACATCTTTTCTTTTTTAATATCATCTTTATCCAACTCGAGATCTTTTCTAGTCTGTAAGGATAAGAGAATCGGTAAATTTTTATCACTTTTGATAACATGTTCGATCTCAAAGCTTTCATCGACGGTCTTGTTCTCTTTAGGTATCTTATCCTTCACCTCTATTGAACTCTCGCCTATCTCGTATCTTGCATAGAGAAAAAGCGAAAGAAGTGAAATCCCTATCAACCCTATATACGGTTCTGTTAAAAGAAAACTCACGGCGAAAAGTAGGATTGGGAAAAGAAGAAGGAATTTGCCCCTTTTACTCAGCTCTATACTCTTCACTTCACTCAAGCTAATCCTCCTCTACATCGACCCATAAGTGCAAGTTCCTATAAACTTCACCGTCTCTGAGCAGGAAAAAATTCAATTTCAAGGGTTCTTCGAACTGGTCCGTCTCTCCTCCGAGTGATATATTCATGGATTCATTCCACTTTTCATTATGATCCAGCTCTATGTTCATCTCTAAATAAGTATCGTTAGCTGGTATCTCTAAATTAAGATCATCTGGTATGAGTCCTTCAGATTGCATCTCTTCATAGGAATATCCGAGACCTACTGCGAGAGTGTAATCAACCGCTTCATGTTCACGGTTGATTATACTTACGATCACCTCGCTTTCATTTTCTGTGCTTAGCTGCTCTGGATAGTTGTCAGCTTCGCCTTCGGGTCCTAAAACGTAGAACTCAGTGAACCTCTCCCCGGTCCTAGGGGTAGTTGCGATGTGAACTGCTAGTGCTCCAGAAGCGATCAGTAGTACAACAGTAGCGACCACCAGGGCTTTATCGATCATATCATAATCTTCCCAATCTGGAGAGTTGACTTCGAATTCTATGCTGAATTTTTCCTCTGCTGGGATCGAATCACGACGGAAATAAGCCAAGAGGGAAAAAGTGAAGATGAATAGTGATTGCGAGTAAAGTATCGGCAAGAGGCTGATCTCCCAGATATAGTTCAAGAGCAGACCTATAAGAGGAGTTATCGCAATACTGAGTCCGAAGGAAAGAGCGATCCTTTCGATATGGTCTAAAGGTTCTTTCTCCGGGAACAGAAATGAGATGAGAACGTAACCGGGGAAGAAAAGAAGGAAAGGAAGACCCAGTATAGTTCGGAAAATACTATCTGGAATCAGTGCTATAACTGCGATCAGCACAGCGGTCATCACAGCGACGAAAACTAGATCCCATGGATTCTCCTTGATTTTTATCTTCAATTTGCCGAACACCTGTGATTTAAGATTATAAGCTTCTTTATAAATCATTTTGTTGTCAACTGTGTCTATCCTCGATGTCAAGATAAATACTGTATGGCCGAAAGAGATATTAGTGATGTGATTAATTGTAAAAAGCAGCAGATGGTGAAAATATGGCTAAAAAAATATTGAGAGTGAATATGGAGGATTTGACGGTAAAAGAGGAAGAGGTTCCTGAAGAATACGAAAATCTCGGCGGTAGAGCGTTGACTTCTCAGATCATAGCGGATGAAGTACCCCCGAAGGCTCATCCTTTGGGGCCCAATAACAAATTGGTCTTTGCACCCGGTATCGTAACGGGAACCGGCTCACCGAACTCAGGGAGGTTATCCGCAGGGGGTAAATCACCCTTGACCGGAGGAATAAAGGAATCCAATGCTGGGACTCCATTCGCAAAGACATTGGCTAAGAAAGGTATAAAAGCTATAATAGTGGAAGGGAAACCGGAAAATAAAGACAGGTATTACCTTCTAAAACTGAACGAGGATGAAAGTGACTTGGTCCATGCGGACGAGTGGGTCGGAAAAGGTCTTTATGAAGCTTACGAAGAACTGCACGAAGAGTTCGGCGAAAATATAGAGATCACCGGTGCCGGTATAGCTGCAGAGATCGGTGCTTCCAATGCTGGGATATCTTATACTGACCCAGAAGGCATGTCTTCTAGGTACTCCGGCAGAGGCGGTCTCGGCGCGGTGATGGCTTCTAAAGGGTTGAAGTTCATAGTGGCCGAAGAACCAAAGGAGGATAGGATCGAGATCAAAGACGAGGAAACTTTCAATGAAGGCAGAAAAAAACTTGCTAAAGCTTTGGCTGAGCACGATATCACCAAAAAAGACGGCGCCCTGAATTCCTATGGTACCGCCGTACTTGTAAATATAATAAACGAGAGTGGTGGTCTACCTCAGAGAAACTTTTCTGAAGGAAGCGATGATAGGTCGGCTGAAGTCTCAGGAGAAAAGAAAGCCGAAGCTGTACAAGAAAGAGGCGGAGTAAGGCCACACAAATGCAGTCCAAGCTGTATAATTCAGTGTTCCGAGATATGGACAAAAGAGGGTGGAGAAGACCCCGTGGGAGTATTAGAATACGAGTCCGTTTGGGCACTCGGTCCCAACTGCGGTATCTACGATCTGGACACTATAGGCGAGCTGAACAGGGCCTGTAATGATCTTGGTCTCGATACCATCGAGATGGGTAATACGATAGCCGTAGCGATGGAAGGCGGCTTATTAGACTTTGGAGATGGAGTGAAAGCTTTAGAACTCATGGATGAGATATACGAAAAGACCCCCTTGGGCCGGATATTAGCTAATGGTGTAGAATTCACAGGGGAAGCTTTCGGTGTCAACAGAGTTCCCACGGTGAAAGGGCAGTCGATACCCGCCTATGATCCAAGATCCATAAAGGGTATAGGGGTGACTTATGCTACAACTCCGATGGGTGCGGACCATACTGCTGGTTATGCTATCGCTCCAGAGATACTTGGAGTTGGTGGGGATGCAGATCCCTTTGAAAAAGAAAAAGGTGAACTATCAAAAAATCTTCAACGGGCTACAGCTGCCATAGATAGCGCCGGCTACTGCCTTTTCATAGCGTTCGCGACCATGGATATTGATGAAGGAATGGAGGGCGTTGTGGATACGGTAAACGGGGTTTTAGGTACGGACTATTCGATAGAAGATGTTATGGCGTTCGGAGCGAACGTCTTAAAGACAGAAAGAGAATTCAACCGGAAAGCAGGCTTTTCCAAAGAAGACGATAGATTGCCCGAATTCATGAAAGAGGAAAAACTGCCACCGCACAATGAGGTCTTCGACGTGCCAGATGAAGAATTGGACTCGGTTTGGGAAGACTGAGTCCTAAAAAACCTTCTCTTATCTTTTATAACGATACCATGTCTGAAAAAGTGAAGGTCAAACTGTTCGCACAGATAAGCGAGATAGCGGGCCGTAAAGAACTTTTATTGGAGGGGGAGACCGTAGCTGAGGTCATCGATGAACTCGTCAAAGAAGTTCCGGAACTCGAGGATGAACTCTTCAAAGAGGAACAGAATGAATTGAGTGAAGACATAATCGTGTTGAAGGAAGGGAGGAATATCAATTACCTGAACGGTCTCCAGAGTGAAGTTGGAAAAGGTGACAACATATCTATATTTCCCGTTGTTGGAGGCGGTTGAAGAAAAGGAGCATAAACATGCGTATAGATGTAATACTTTATGGAAAACTAGGTAAAAAGGTGGAAGGCTATGACGACACTTTGGGATCTCTTGCAAAGATAGAACTTGAGCTTGAAAAAGAACTGCAGATAGCCCAAGTTATGAAAAGATTGGATATAAGAGAGGAAGAAGTGAGCCACATATTTCTTAACAGAGAATATTCTCATCCTGAAAGGGTGGTGGAAGATGGGGACAGGTTGGCCCTTTTTCCTAAAGATATGGCTCTGCTTTACAAATGGTATTTCTCTAAAAAGAGATAAATAGTGCAAGTTCAAAAATTGGCTAAAGGGAGTTGAAAAAGATGCTTGTGATGGAATTCGACGGGTCATGCAAAAATAATCCTGGCGGATCGGGAGGATATGGGGTCGTCATAAAAGAAGATGGTAGGATAATAGATGAATTGGCAGGTAGCCTCAAAGCCAGAGATGGCATGACGAACAACAGAGCGGAGTATATAGCGCTGATAATAGGTCTCAAGTATCTCAAGGCACATTATCCCGAACATTCTATAATCTGTAGAGGTGACTCCAAACTCGTCATATATCAGATGACCGGTGAATACAGCGTTAACAGTGATAATCTCTTCGATCTCTGGAAAAGAGCCTCTAAAGTAGCAAACGTCATGAACGTCTCTTTCGAGTGGATAGAAAGAGAGAGAAATAAGAGAGCCGATGAGCTGAGCAGAAGAAAGATGACGGTTTAAACTAGCCCATAGATCGGCTCATATTTTTCTTTCAGATATTCTATATGATAGTTCTCGTTCAACCCTTCTCCAGTCAGTCTTTTGGTCATCTCTTCCGCTTTATACCTTCTACCGTGCTGATGTATGTTATCTCTTAACCATTCTCTGAGTTGTTGGAATCTCCCTTCATAGATGTTCTGCTTTAGGCCGCTGATATCATCTTTCGCACTCTGAAATATCTGTGCTGAATACAGGTTCCCCAAAGCATAAGAAGGGAAATATCCGAACTGACCTGCGGACCAGTGGACGTCTTGAAGAACGCCGTGAGATGGATCTTCAGGCACTATATCGAGGTATTCCTCCATCTTATTTTCCCAAACGACTTTACTCTCTTCAGGCTCTATTTCTTCCCTGAAAAGTCCCAGCTCTAGATCATACCGGAGGGCTATGTGGAGATTGTAGGTGACCTCGTCTGCTTCAACCCTGATGAAGGTAGGTTTAACTCTGTTTATCCTCCTGTAAAAATCCTCTTTTGAAACGTCTTTTAAATTAGAGAATTCGCTCTGTAGTTTTGGGAAAAGATAATCCATAAATTCCTGACTCCTGCCGACGAAATTTTCCCACAAACGAGATTGAGATTCATGAAAACCCATAGATATTCTCTTTCCTAAAGGATGTCCGTACCATTCTGGAGGTAGACCCTGTTCGTAAAGAGCGTGCCCAGTCTCGTGCATCAGGCTGAAAAGAGAAGTGAGATTATCTTCTGAATATCTGTTGGTTATCCTAACATCATCGTCCATGCCGATGGTGAAGGGATGCACCGTCTCATCCAACCTTCCATGATCGTAATCGTAACCGAGGTCAGCTGCCAATTCTCTGCAGATACTTTTCTGCTTTTCTATCGGAAATTTTTTTCCTTTGAATACGCCCTCTCCCGGTTTTTTGTTAATTGATAACATTTCTGAAACTATAGAGCTCAGTTCTTTTTTCATTGGTTCAAAGATACTTTCGATCTTCTCAGCGGTGAAACCCGGTTCAAATTCCTCTACAAGTGCATCATAAGGTTCATTTTCGTAGCCGATGTATTCTGCGACCTCTTTCTTCAATTCTATCTGCTTTTCTAGATGAGGTAAAAAAAGTTCAAAATCTGACTTCTCCCTAGCTTTTTCCCATGCAGACTGAGACTTAGTGGAGACCTTTGACATCTCCTGGATGAGATCATCAGGAACCTTATACTTCCTCTCAAAATCCCTGGTCATCTCTCTTACCGCAGCTTTTTCTACATCGTCCAGTTCAGCCTGCTTGGATTCTTTGTTCAATTTTTCTATACATTCTTTGGTTTTCTCAGATGTGAGCTTTTTGTGGTACAGACTAGAAAGTTCAGCTTTTGTTTTAGAACGCCCTTCAAGTGCACCTTTCGGCATATAGGTCCTTTCATCCCATGCCAGAAGGTAAAGAGCCCTTTCCATACTGCGAAGCTGTTCTGAGATTTTTAAAAGTTCATCATAGGTAGACATGGATAGAGTTAAGATTGAATGTTTTATAAAATTAACTCCTCGATTTTTGTTAGAAAAAGATGGAAAGGCATCGATCATTTATTTTTCCCAACGATGATGTATCCACATTCTGTAGTGATCATTCCTTCAAACTTCTTTTCAAGTTCTTCAATCAATCGTTGCTTCGCACTATTCTCTAAACTTCGAGGAAGTCTCCTCAGGTAACTTTGATCACTTTTTGCATCAACCCTTTTCAGACAATTTTCTATACTGGTCTTCTCTCGGAAATTAAACTCAGTAAAGTTTACTATCTCTAAACCTGCTTTTTTTAAGTGTTTTTCGATCCTTTCATGGGATATCACTTTTTTTCCGATGAGTTCTTCTGCTTCAGCTCCGAATTCTCTCATCACCTTTTCATAGCTCTCTTGGACCTCTTTGTACCATTCAGGTGAAGGGGCTATTATCCCTACTCTACCATCTTTCTTCAATATATTTTTGATTTTTTTGAGAAAAGATAGATGATCAGAAATCCAGTGAAATAGATATGAGCTCACACAGATGTCAAATTTCTTTTCGAAATCTGTGTTTATAAAATCAGAGTTGATGAATTCTATATTCTCTGCTCCGATTTCTCTCGATCTTTTTCTAGCCAATCTTATCATCTTTTCTGAGAGATCCAATCCGATTATCTTTCCTTTATCTAGTCTTTGAGCTATAGTTCTAGTGAGCTCTCCCGGTCCGCATCCGATGTCCAAAACTCTTTCATTCCCCTCAATATTTAAAGTATTGAGAAGCATATTGTATTGGCACAATTTGCAGGGTATAACCCAATCTTCGTAATCTTCAGCGGTTCTATCATATATCTCTCTAACTTTATCTTGATCCAATCTAACCACCTTTCAATGTTATATGAACGTCTTTCGTTTTTGACATCAATCCATTTCTATAACGGAGTTATACTTAAGGCTTTTCAAAATATTATAGATTGATGGGAACGAAAGGAAATTGATATGACTGGATCGAATAAAAAATCAGAGATGATGTTCTTCGAGTTGTCCTCTATCTAGATGTCTTACAAGATGAGTTTTCGCCTTGGATATAACTTCATCTTTGGATTTTCCTATGAACTCTTCTTGGCAACCTTCGTAGACGCAATCGAATTTGTATCCTTCTATCTTGAATTTCTTTATCGGTAGTGTGCATTCATCTCCGTCACTCAACATGCACTCTTCGACCTGTTCTTCAATCTCCAAATCGAGATCTTCTAGCTTTTCTTCCTCTCCGATCTTGATCTTTTCGATCATGGTAAGATAACATTGTTATTGAGGTATTTATAGGTAATGCTTTCCTGAAAATAAAGGACCTGAAGAAGAATATAGAAGGAGCTTCATTCGGTTAAGACTCATGAGAAAGCTTAAAACAACACGTTAGAATAAAAGATCATGTCGGAAAAAAAGATCGACCTCGATGAAGCCGAAAAGGAAGTCGAACTGGTCAGTAAAAGGTTAGCTCTGCTGCATCTCTCCTATGCAAAGACTCTGATCGATGAATTTGGAAAGGAAAAAGGAGAGAAGTTGGTATTGAAGGCGATCAAAAAGTACGGTAAACAAATCGGTAAGGAAAGGAGAAAAGAGATAAAGGAAAAAGGATTGGAAACAGACCCTGAGAATTTCAGTAAAGGCGATGCTTTAAGGACACCACGTTTCGGTATGCACTCCAGGATAGAAAAGGAGAAGGATAAGCTCAAGGCATACGGTTGCGTGCTCGGAGATTTCTGGAAAGATGAGGGGGAAAGTGATATAGGCAGATTATACTGCTATGTTGATGCCGCTAAATATATGGGCTTTAACGAAGATTTTGTACAGATCCACTCTAAGGCTATAACGATGAACGATCCTCACTGCAAATTTTTGATAAAATCTGCCTCGAAGGAGCAAAAGGAGTTGTTTGAATCCGAAGATGCCGATTTTTCTCCAGTTGACAATTATTTAGAGGATTGAAAGCATCGAAAGTATCTAGGATTGTAATTTTTGTTATCTTAGCAAAACTTATTTATAAAACAAGCTCAACATTTAGTAACAAATTTGTACTGAAACGAAAAACAAATTAAAATTGGTGTAATAATATGTCACTGAAAACAGGAGCAAAGAATGCGGTTAAAAAATGTATGGGGGTAAAACCAGATGAAAAAGTAGTCATACTTTCCGATTCTAATACGGCTAAAATAGGTAAAAATCTGGAAAGTGCAGCCCTAAACGTAACAGATGACGTGAAATTTTTCAATCTTGCTTCATATGGGGACAGACCCTTGTCAAGATTTCCTCAAACCATAGAAAAAGAAGCCGACGAAGCCGATGTAACATTTTGGACTGCAAGATCCTATGATGGAGAACTGGAATCTGTGAGGATACCTTTTATAGAAGCCGCATTGAACGACGGTAGGCACGGCCACATGGTCAATGTGACTGAAGACGTTATGAAATATGGTATGTCCGTTGATTACGAGAAGATAAAGAAGTTCACGGAGAGACTAGCCGAAAAACTTGAAAGAACTGAAACCATCAGAGTCACAAATGAACAGGGAACGGACCTCGAAGTAACTTTTTCAGATAAACATAACTGGATCCCTTCAACTGGAGTCTACAAAGAAAAAGGTTACTGGGGAAATCTTCCCGATGGTGAGATTTATACCGTTCCTTTTACGATGGAAGGAAAGATAGTGGTCGACGGCATGTTAGGTGATCATTTTCCAAATAAGTTCCAACATGAAGATCTTCAAAAAGACCCTCTGACCGTAGTGGTGGAAAACAACGATAAACCACATTCGACTGAGATTCATTGTGAAAATAAAGAACTAGAACGAGAAGTTAAAGAATATCTATCTAGAAATGAATGTTCATCCCGGGTAGGAGAATTTGGCATGGGAACAAATATATTCTTAGACAAATTCACCAATAACTCTTTACTAGATGAAAAATATCCTGGAGTTCACATAGCCTTTGGAGATCCATTGGGGAGAGAGACCAACGCGGATTGGAGCTGCCCTGAGCATTTGGACATGATCCTCACCAAAACTAATGTCTGGTTGGACGGCGAAAAGATATTAGAGGATGGCGAATATCTTATTCTGTGATATATACCACTGACAAAGATACCTCAGAAGTTCTATCCAAAGAATTCTAACTGCATCATCTTTCAAATAGGGACTTCAATCTTTCTACAAGATAGGATATGATGTCTACCAGGAGTTTCCAGATCTCTTTCAGAAAGTTGAAACTTTTTTCATAGTACATGGAAGCCGCCACGATCAACGTCAGGAAAAGACCAGAGGATACTTCAGAGACGCTCGCATACTGGGTAGCAGTATCTCCAGCCGTCATGGTCTCTCCTACTATCTGAGTTTCCTCCGCCAATATCACCCCGTAGTTTATGGAAAAATCAGGAATGGGCACTGGTCCGATAAATTGAAAGAACATCTCGGCTTCGAAGTAATAAAAATCTGTTAATATTGGATATAGGAGTGCTATCCCTTCTGCAAGATCCAAGACGAGATGAGAAAGAAGGTAAAAGAAGGCTATCAGACCATAACTTCGATACTCGGGATAAAATCTATCTAGGTATAAGATCACTAGAATCGGAATGATTACTGCTATCCATACATTATGGAAAACCATCCTATGAGCTCCAGGGATGAAAAAATCCAAGTCCATCACAACGGCGAAAGGAAGCATCAACAGAACTTTCCTGGTATCCACCCTCAAAGCTAGAAGTATGATCAGTGGTATCATTATGTGGGCGGCGGTATCCATATTTACATCTTATCTTTGAGAGGGTATATAATAGTAAGGGTGGGAAACATTCAAATCAAAGTACAAATGATTAAGTAAAGCAATCATGACTAACACTGAAGGTCCACTGTTAACAATCGGTGGGAACATAAAAGAGGCGAAATACAATCCTATAATGGAAAAATTATCCCAAATCGTGAAAGATGATAACGAGCCACCTTTCAAGATCGGAGTCATCCCTGTAGCTAGTCAAGAACCGGAAGAAAGCGGAGAAAGATACTCAGATATTTTCAAATCATTCGATCTAGATCCAGTGATAATAAATCCCGAGAATAGAGAGGAGGTCGATGATGATGAAATGCTCGAAAAAGCGAGGGATGTAGGAGCTTATTTCTTGACCGGTGGGAACCAGCTCAGGATAACTACTCTTCTGGGTGGGACTGAACTATTGAAAGTTATAAGAGAGAAACATGAAAATGGTTGTTTGATAGCCGGTACGAGCGCAGGGTCTGTTTGTATGACCGATCTTATGATATCTTACGGTGAAAGTGAAAACGCCTATTTGACAGGTGTAGTAGAACTCACCCGTGGACTACACTTTTTAAATCATGTAGTTATCGACACTCACTTCACGGCTAGAGGGAGATTCCCTCGACTTGTACATGTGGTCGCGGAAAATCCCAGCAGCTTAGGTATCGGTCTCGGAGAGGATACCGCCGCTGTTTGGTATCCTCATGAATCTCGATTCGAGGTTATAGGCAGCAGGAACATAGTGGTAGTGGATGGAAAAAATATCAAACATACCAATGTATCTGAAATAGGACCTGACACACCTCTTCATGCTGAGGGTATCACAGTTCATATACTATCTAACTGTTGCGGATTCGACCTGGAAGAGAGGAAACCTTGGTTCCCCGAAAATCACGATTGAACTGATGTGGGAACCCCTTTTTCCTTCGATCTAGATAGCTACTGTACCTAAACCTTTTTCTTGACCATCAGCATCTTCCATAGGTCTCTCTTCAATGGCGGGGAAAAATTCTTCCATACTTTCTGAGTCAAGGTCCAAATTTGCACAAACGATCACGTCTCCTGTATCACTTTTTCCCATCGCAAAGCCTATAGCCTTTTTTGGGTCTTCTATTATAGTGGGAACTTTCCCGGTGGATTCACTCCCTTTTCCCAGTAGCGAAGCTATTTCTCCCTTCTTCCGACCGCGCCTCAAGTGAACTCTCTCTGTGAATATCAATTCATCGAAACCTTTTGCGGCAACTTTTCCACTATCGATTATGCTCTTGTCGGCTCTATCGCCTATGCCCGTATAAACGAGTATGTTGTTGTTGTTTTTGCTTGCAAGGTGCTCAGCGAAGTCACTTAGTTTTTCCAAGCCGTCAGGATTGTGGGCATAATCTAACACCACTTTTCTCTCTTCTATGTCAAAGACGTTCAGTCTACCTGGCGTTGTTTTTTCATCCATCTGGAATCTCTTCAATGTATTTTTGAACTTATCGACTTTTAGCCCACTAGCATAGGCTGAAGCCATCGCCCCTAATGTGTTCTCTACCAGCATCTTAACACCGCCTAAAAGATAGGGTATCTCTTTCACATTTGCGATTATCAATCGTTTATCTTGAAGATGAGCAACAAGATCGTTGTCTTCCATGAAGAAAGCCTCACCACCCTTTTTTATGTGATCTTCTATCAACTCGTTTTTTTCCACTCCAAATAAGATTATGTTCCCGTTGGCTCTCCCCATCAATTTTTCAGCATAATCATCGTTTCCGTTGATTACTGCATAACCGTCTTCCTCTACCACTTCGACCAATAGCGATTTAGCCCAGAAAATGTCATCTAAGTCTTTGATCCCATCGACACCGATATGATCTTCTCTTATATTCAACACTGTACCGACTTTACATTTGTCGAATCCTAACCCTCTTTTAACTATACCTCCTCTAGCACTTTCAAGGACCGCATAATCGACTTCAGGATCTTGGAGGATAACGTTGGCACTCCATGGACCAGTGGTGTCTCCGTCAGCTACCTTCAGATCGTTCGACCAGATCCCACCTGTAACGGCCAATCCAGTATGATGACCTTGGTTCTTGGCTAACCATTCCACGATCCTCGAGGTGGTGGTCTTTCCATTTGTTCCGGTAATAGCAACCACTGGTATCCTTCCATTTCCGGAGGGATAAAGATGATCTATGATCTTTTCTCCAACTGGTTGTGGTTCACCCGAAGATGGGGCTATATGCATCCTTAAGCCGGGACTCGAATTGATCTCGATTATACCCCAATCCATATCCTCAACATGCAAAGATATATCATCTGAGATCAGATCTACTCCCATTAGGTCGAGACCTATTATTTTACTGGTCCTTTCCAAGATCCTTTTTAAGCTTTGATGTATCCTATCAGTTTGATCTTCAGCAGTTCCTCCTGTGCTTATGTTGGCTGTGTCTCTCAACCAGATCCTTTCACCTTCTTCAGGTATAGATTCAAGGGTGAGCTGCTGCCTCTCCAAGTTGATCCTTGCTTCATCGTCGATAGAGATCTTCGTCAGTACCGAATCATGATCATCTCCTCTCTTTGGATCCTTATTTGTAAGTTCGATCAACTCTTTCACGGTACTTGATCCATCGCCTATTATGTGAGCGGGAATCCTTTTTGCTACAGCTACAACCTCATGATCTACAAGTAGTACTCTGTAATCGTCACCTTTTAGATATTTTTCCACCAGGATATAGGTGGAGTGCTCCTCGGCGAGAGAGAAGGCCTTGCTCAGCTCATCTGGATTTTTTATATTGACGAAGACGCCATTGCCGTGATGTCCACTGACTGGTTTTATGACCACCGGATACCCTATATATTCAGCGATCTCCAAACCCTCTTTTGCCGAACTGGCTACTTCTCCTCGTGGTACTGGGAGTCCATAATCGTACAGAAGATCCTTGCAGATATCTTTTTCCTGTCCGATCTCGGAACCGATAAGGGATGTTTGTGAAGTTTCTGGGCCCCAGATCATCTTTCTGTTCTTTCCCCAACCTAGAGAGAAAAGACTGTACTCTTCGTCCGCCCGTTTGTACGGTATATTTTTTTTCTTAGCGGCTTTCAATATGGCAGAAGTACTCGGACCGATCTTTTCTTTTAAAAATTCATCTTTAGCTTCATCTAATACGTTATCTACGATGCTCTCAAGCCCCTCTTCATCAGAGAGCAGGGCGTTTACTATCTTTATCGCTTCTTCAAAAGCAAAAGATGCTAGAGACGGATGTTCGTAATCCATGACTATCTTGTATAATCTACCGTCCTCTTCTCTGCTTTTTCCAAAGCCGACTTGTGCACCCACGGAGTTCTGTATAGAGATAGCCACATGCTCTATGATGTGGGCAGGATAAGTTCCCTCTTCCAATCTCTCAACGAACCCACCTCTATACCCTTTTGAACATGAATGCTCCTTTAATTCAGGTAAAAGTTTCACTATCTTATCAGCAAAACTTTTGTTCGAAGGAGTTTCTACCCAATCCCCCAGATCTACATGAGCTTCCATGACAGGGAAAAGGGCATGAACATTAGGTCCTTCTAGGAATTTTTTTCTTACTTCTATGATTTCTTTTTCAACACTGCTTCCTATTTCTTTCTTATCAAACATTTTCATACTATCATCTCCTTTGATTGTAAGGACTGAATGATCTGTACTCACTGACTAAGAGATTTTGAACTATCTCTAGGAATACATGATATTATAATCTCCCTCAAGCCTCTTACGAAGGCTAAACAGGTAAGAGTCCTCAATAATCGATATTACCCTTAGTATAAATAGTTTGTCATTTTTCATGGTGAATAAATTTGAAGGAGAACCTTTATATCAAGAAAAAATCTATCATGAAATGTCATGAAGAGCTTGTTCATCGGTAGATTTCAACCTTTCCACAAAGGCCATCTCGCTGCGCTAGAACAGATATCGAGCAAATCGGAATCAGTGATGATCGGGGTCGGTAGCGCCCAAAAAAGCAGAGAGGAAGCGAATCCCTTGACGGGAGGTGAAAGGATATCGATGATAAAAAGGGTTTTGATGGATCGAGGAATGGATGATGTAGAAGTATATCCTATCCCTGACTTGGAGTGCCACCCGGCTTGGCCTTATTATGTAGAAGCGATCCTTCCGGAGTTCCAAAAGGTCTACGGAAACTCTCACACCGTTCTGAAATTGTTCTCCGATGTTGGATATGCTACCGAAGAGATAGAACAGGTGGATAGAGATAAGTACTCCGGGACTGAGATAAGGAGAAGAGTCAATGAAGGAAAAAGTTGGAAGTATCTTGTCCCAGAGGAAGTTGCTGAATTTCTGGAGGAGATAGATATGGAAGAGAGGATGAAACCCGTATTAGGTACGAAGTCTGAAACTGAAAAGAAAGTGGCACATCTATTGACTAAAACGGGAAAAAGGATAGCTACTGCAGAATCCTGCACGGGAGGTTTGATAGCTAGTAGATTGACCGACGTTCCGGGCTCATCAGCTTACTTTGTAGCGGGATTGGTAACTTACAGCAATGAATCTAAAGTTGAACTATTGGGTGTGGATCAAAGTTTGCTCGAAAAAAAGGGTGCTGTAAGTGATGAAGTCGTCGAGCAGATGGCTGAGGGCGTTAGAAAAGATAGATGCACGGACATCGGCTTATCCACTTCAGGAATAGCTGGTCCGGGCGGAGGGACTGAAGAAAAACCCGTGGGGACGGTCCATATGGGACTTTCTACTGAAAAAGAAACTAAAAGCAGATCCTTCCATTTTGGAGGTAACAGAGAGGCTGTCAAAAAACAGACATCCGAAAAAGCTTTAGAGTGGATCATAGAGGAATTGGAAGAAACCTGATCCACTCAGCTGATCTGTTTTATCTTTTTTACCGCCTTTTTTATCTCATCGAACAATACACCCAATCTCTCCGAATCTCCCACTACGACTGCCAACAACCTATCTTGTTGGACACTGGTGATGATTATCTTACCCTCTTTTGATTCCACGATTATCCTGTTCACACTCGTTCTATCCAGCTCAGAATTTGCGTTGTTAGATGCACCGAGAATAGTAGCACACATGATACTGAAAGTTTCGTCATGGACTACTTCAGGCAGGTCGGTTTCGATGATGTCTCCTTCTTTATCAATTATGGCAGAACCAGATATGCCTTTTATTTTAAGATCATCGAGTACTTCTTCGTAAATCCCAGCCATTTTATCCCTATGAGTTCACAAAGCATCTTTTTAAAATTTTCGTACTGATATCGACTATCTACATTCAGGACAAAGAAGCTGACTGTTATCTGAGACCAATCTATCGGAATAAATCCCACAGCTTTCGCAGTATCCCGATGTCTCTCTTTTGACTTTATCTTCATATTTTCCTGATCTCTTAGATCTTCTTATTTTCTCATACTCTCTTGTTATGTCGATCAAAGTGGGTGAGATCTCCAAGACGTCGTTCTCTGTTATGATCCCTATCATCTCTTCATCTTCAACCACAGGTAACCTTCTGATATTCTCTTCGGCCATCAATCTGGCCGCCTCCTGTATCGCTTTCTCGCCTCTGATAGTATGGACGGGGGTCGACATGACTTCAGATATTCCTATCTCATCTGGAGAAAGGTTTTGTGCAACGACTTTTTTTACTATGTCCATCTCTGTTATGATACCTGAAAGATTTTCATCATCATCTATCACCACTAGACTACCGATATCAGCTTCTTTCATCAGATTAGCGGCAGTTTCTACATTCTCCTTTTCTTTTATGACGAGCGGATTCTTTGACATCACATCTTTGATCTGGACGTCTTTGCTCTTGAATCTATCCACGTCCTCCATATGGTTATACCTCGTAGGTAGATTGTTTCTCTAAGTATTAAATCTTTCCCAAAATAATAAAATGTCCAAGTCCAAAATATTTATAGCCCCTGAGAGATACCAAAAGGAAGATCATGAAATTCGAGTTGAAGTCGACGGTGAAGTTCAGCAGCGAGATTGAAGAAGCTAAAGGTCTCATCGAAGATCTTATGGAGAGAGCGAACCAAGACCTGCTCAAAAGAGGAGTCCCAAAAGATATCGAGCAGGGAGGAGCAGAGGTCATAGATTTTTCAGTAGATGGGGATGAGCTCTTTGTACATATCTTATCGGATAGATATGTTAGAGCCCACGATGCACTTTTGAGGTTGAAAAAAAGCCTCAATCAGGAATTAGGCCCTGAATATCACGTGGGCGTGAGAGAGATCGAAGTCGTTGAGTATTTGATAGAATTTATTTTAGATCGAGAAGCTAGAGAGGATTTCTCACTCCCTTATGTGGATGAAATCGAGATAAGGGAAAAGGACTGCAGGCTTTTTCTATCTGAGCTGAACGAAGAGCAGTTAAAAAAGAATTACGTTGACAGGATCATACAAAGGGTAAGAGAGAAAGTCGATGCCCAGTATTACGAGGGTAAAGATGAGATGTGGAAACTCATCTGGGAATCTGACAGGAAAGAGATGGTCTGGGAGGAAGATCCTACAGAGAAGATGGATGAAAGAGGATGGATAAAGAGAGGACCGACAAAGGGGAAATGGTTTTACAGGCCACGAGGGGCAAAGCTGCTCAAGACGTTTGAAAAAATAGCGATAGAGGAGGTCCTGAAACCTTTAGGTTTTCAAGAGGTCATCGAATCCATGATGGTACCCTTTGAAGTTTGGATCCAGACTGGACACATGGAGGGAATACCCAACGAAGCCTATTACATTTCAGAGCCAGTGACCAGGGATCCAGAAGAATGGGAGGATGTTGTAGACGAGATCAAGATCACCAGAGAGGTGCCCGAAGATAAACTAGAAAAGATGACTGAGACCCCGAAAGCGGGTGTTTGTTACGCTCAGTGTCCATTGATATATTGGTCTTTGAGGAACGAGACGATAGCCGATGAGAGCCTTCCTGTTTTGGTATACGAGAAGACGGTTCCAAGCACTAGGTATGAATCAGGAGGCAGACAGGGGATCGAAAGAGTTGACGAGTTTCACCGTATCGAACCCGTCTATATCGGTACTAAGGAACAGCTTTTGAAGTTGAAGGAAGATCTTATATCACGGTATAAACACGTATTCAATGAGATCATGGACATTGAGTGGAGGATGGCTCAAGTAGAACCTTTCTACCTCCAACAAGCCGGAACGGGAGAAGTGGAGGAAGAAGAAGGATTGGGCACGATCGATTTTGAAGCCTACCTCCCTTATAGGGGTTCTAGAGAAGAGAGTGAGTGGTTGGAGTTCGGCAACCTGTCAATCTTCAGCAAGTATACTGAGGAATTCAATATAAAGAGTCAGAGTCAGGATGAGAAACTACTCTCCGGGTGCACAGGGATAGGGATTGAAAGGTGGGCCGCAGCTTTCTTAGCACAGAAAGGTTTAGATCCGGAGAATTGGCCCACGTCATTTAAAGATCACTTCGGCGAGATGCCAGAAGGGATAAAACTTCTGTGAAAAAAATTCTCTTTTGAGATTAAAAAAATTTATAACCCTTTTGTCATTTGCTTTAATGGAGCGTGGAAAAGATGAAGGTGCTGATTGGAGAGAATAAAAGATCGACTAGAACGCTTCTCAAGAATTCGATGGAAGTATTAGGCCACGAAGTGAACATGGTGAAAGACGAGCACGACCTGATGGGAGCTTTGAAAGACGAAGATTATGAGATCCTGTTCTTGAGTTCAACTCTTTCAAAGAGAGACGTCTTGGAGACCTTACGAGATGTCAAGCATACGAAGGATAGGGACTCCTATGTCATCCTTATGACGCCCGAAGGGACCGAGGAGATCGATATGATAGAGGCCTTAGAAGCGGGAGCCGATGATTTTTTATCTAAACCTTTGAACAGGGATCTTATAAGATCGAGGATGAGAAAAGCCCGTATATCCTTGGGAGTCAAAGAGCGAGGACTCACCGTTGAACCTATGGAGGAACTAGAGGAAGAACATGAACTGCTCAGAAGGTTATGCAACATCCTAGAGGTGGTCCATTACAGGATAAAAGAGGAAGTACCGGAGAAAGTGATCGATTGGATAGAATCTGCTACCATGAAGCTAGAACAGGAAGTTCATCATGAGAAGGAAAAATACTTTCTTATCAGTTTTATCGAAAATGCTATGGAGGAACAGGGAGAAGATCCAGATTCTAGGCTCTTTTCTAGAGCTTCTTTGAAACAAGTGGAGGAAGAACACGAAGAACTTGAAAAGATGAGTAAAGAGATAAAAGAAATAATTTCAGACTATAAAGAAGAAAAAGTAAAAGCGGGAGTGATAAGAGAGATGTTGAAAGATTACAAAGATTTGCTCAGAGCTCATCTTGACAGGGAAGAAAAATTTTTATTCCCTTTGGCAAGAAGATACATGGATGAAGAGACTTCCACGGAACTCATGCATAAGTTCGACAGCGTGAATGAAAAAGTCGGACGGGATAAGATACAGAAATTTAAGAGACAGATATCTAAAGGAGAGGAAACCCTTTACCTAAAATAATCTTTTATTCCTTCCTTTATCGGCCTAATAAACCAAAAAGTAGTTATAACATCTCTAAATCTCAAACATTTAAGTGAGTACGATGGCTAAAAAATCCAGGCGTGCCGGCAGACGTGTAAAGGATAAATGGAAGAGCAAGAGCTGGTATAGGATCGTAGCACCTGAGATATTCGACGGTGCGGTAGTAGGAGAGACTGTAGCGTCAGATCCAGAAACCCTTCTAGGAAGAGTCACTGAGATCAGCCTCCAGGACCTTACAGGAGATTTCTCAAGAACCCATATCAAGGTCAAGTTGAATATAAACGGAGTTAGAGGGGGAGAGTGCAAGACCAGGTTCGTGGGACACGATATGACCTCTGATTATGTAAGACGCTTGACCAGAAGAAGGCAGTCCAAGCTTGAAGCTGTTTTCACCGTGAGGACCAAAGAGGGTTACCATATCAAGGTCAAACCGCTTTCTATAACCAGCAAACGTATAAGCAGCTCTGTAAAAAGATCCCTCAGGAAAAAACAGAAAGAAGTTATCAGCGAAGAAGCTAGGAATTCCAGATTAGGAGAGCTTGCTCAGAAGATGCTTTTCGGTGAATTGCCAAAAAGATTGGCTAACGAATGTAAGACTATCTATCCTCTCAAGCAGGTAGAGATCAAAAAGTCAGAAGTAGTGGCTGTACCTGAACAGGAAGAAGTCGATGTCAAAATCATCACTGAAGAGGAGATGGAGGAAGAAGAAGAGGAAGCAGAGGAAGCTGAAGAACCTGAGGACGAGGAAGAAGAAGCAGAGATGCCTAGCAAACCCGAAGTGGTCGAACAGTTCAAAGATATAAAAGGAGTCGGTCCTACGACGGCTGAAAAACTCTACGACGGCGGTTTCCATACGATCCATCAATTAAGAGAGGCTTCTAAAGAAGAACTGACTGAAGTAAAGGGGATAGGCGAAGCGGTCTCTGAAACCATATATAACTCTCTCCATGAGTGAACTGCGAACAAATTTTTGTCGGGGTAGCTCAGCCTGGTGGAGCGCTAGACTCATAGGGAATCTCAGCTCCACGAGAACAGGGATTTAAACTAAATTCCTGCGATGTCAGGAACAAAGTTCCTGGGACATCTAGAGGTCGCGGGTTCAAACCCCGTCCCCGACATACTATTTTTCTAAAGCGGGATCAAGAGTCAATCTTTGATTTTATAGGACTCCGTCATTCTCTTTTTCGAAAATCATCAATTCCCTACGGTTTGCGAGTTGTTAAAAATCCCATTTGATTCCCGACTTATTTCATAGTTCATGTGTAAATAGTTATGAAGCCCAAATGATCTTGAAAAATCGAAAATATTATGTTCGATCATCCAATTCGTTATCACACTTCTCGATCCAAAGTTCCATACCTATATCTTCAAACATCTTTCGAGATTTCTTGATCTGGTTTCTCCATTTTTTCTTTTCCCCCATATTTTTCCAAAGAAGGGCATATTCAAAAAACAATTTTGCTAATTCTCTTTTCATTTTAATATCCTCTAAGATCTCCTTCCCTTTCTCAAATTCTTCTTCAGCTTCATCCCATTCTTTTTTCTTTCTATAAACCATACCTAAAGTCTTATGACTTATACCTTCCTCCGCTTTTGCTTCAATATTTTTAGAGATTTCTAAAGCTTTTCTACCTTTTTCTAGCGCTTTTTCAAACTCATGTTCTCGAATATGGATTTCTGCTAAACCAGTTAATAAAGTAGGCACTAATTGTTCGTACTTCGTATCTTTGCAAAGTTTCAAACCCTCTCGATAGGTTTCCCTCGCTTCATCTAGTTCTCCTTTTAGTAAGTATGTTTTCGCTAGGTTGGCTAACGAAGTCGTTATACCTACAAAATAGTTGATATTTTTACTGATATCTAAACTTTTTTTCAGCTTCTTAAGAGCGGAGTCTAATTCATTCCTTTCATAATAATAATCGCCCATATTTATTAAAACTATGGCAACACCTTGTTGGTAACCTATCTCCTCCCACAGTTCAAGACTTTTACGATAGTATTCTATAGCTTTTTCAAATTCCCCTTTTCTAGAATATATTGTACCTATGTTATTTAAGCAAGAAGAAATATCTCTTTTATCTCCTATTTTTTCCCTCAATTCTAAACTTTGTTCATACCTTTCCAGAGCTTTATCGAAATCTCCCTTTTTGAAATAAACAGTTCCTAGAGTATTCAAAGAAGAAGACTTCCCATGAAGATCATTGATTTTATCAAACTCTTCTAGAGCAATATCTAAATGATTGATAGATTTTTCATACTCTCCAAAGTACAAATAGACAGTACCAAGACCTTGATTTATATTGGCATAGGCTTCATACTCATCAAAATTTTCGCAGATATCAAGTGAGGTCAAAAAGTCTTTTTCGGCCTCGTCGTATCTTCCCTGGCGTTTTATTATATAGCCCCTCCTCGATAACAATTTACAGGTTTCTATACTCTCTTCTTCCCCTTCTGCCAACCCTTTTTCTATAGCTTCTAATGCTTTATCGAATTCACCCTTTCTCGCATATACACTTGCCATTTTTCTATAAATTCTTTGTTTGTATTTTGGTTTTATTTCATCTTTAGGTATTTTATCATAATGTTCTAGACTAACATCGTAATCCCCAATAATCTTGTTTACATCTCCATGCCTTTCCAATATTTTCCATCTCTTCTTTTCATTCAAATCTCCTTTTTCAATAAGATCCAAGGCTTCGTCATACATCTCTAAGGCATCTTCGTGGGCATAAAGAGATTCGGCTTTCTCTCCTGATTTTCGGTAAAACTCGAATCCTTTATCAAATTCATCTGCTTTTTTATAGTGAAGTCCAATACTAGAGTAATATTTTTCGATGTTTTCCTCGAACTCTTTTTCCATGGATTTACCAACTTGGTTATGAAGAGTTTTTCTTAATGATTTAGGAATATTTTCATAAACGTATTTACGAATTAATCCGTGTGAAAAGTATAACCTGTCTTCTTCAGGATTTTCTTCTAATATACCTGTTTCAGTTAGTATATCTACCGACTCTAAAAGATCGAAGGGATCAATATTAGTCACAGATTGTAACAGGGAAAATCGTATTTCTTCTCCTATTACACTACCTGTTTGAAGAATTCGGAGGTCTTCTCGATTTAATTTTCTGATCCTCTTTTCTATAATATCGCCAACAACTTCCGGCAGTTCAATATCTCCTTTCTTAGTGGGAAATTTATTATTTTGTGGATCGATTATATCTTCTTCCAACATCTCTTTGATTATTTCTTTAGAAAAAAGAGGATTTCCTTCAGAAATATCATGTATCAACTGAACGAATTCATCTGGAATATTGATTTCACCTGTAAGTCCTTGGGCAATCTCTTTGGTATCTTTCCATTTTAGAGGACCAAGTTTTAATTCATCGAAGAGATCTTCTCTCCTCATCCTTTGAAGTACTTCATCTAAGAAATCATTATCTGAAACGTTTTGTAGACGAAGAGCGCTAATAAATAATATTGGTACATCCTTCAGATTATCGGACAGATAATGGAAAAGCATCAAAGTAGCTTTGTCGGTCCATTGTAGATCATCTATAAATATGATCATCGATCTCTTTTTAGCCAATTCACGTATATTTTTGACTGTTTGAGAAAAGATCAAATCACGTCTACGTTTTTGTACTTCCTCATCTTTTAGTGGAATTCTTTCCCCTTCTTCATCTCCTCTTTCTATTAACTTCAATGGAGCTACTTTATTTTCATCTTTTTCCGAATAAACCTCAAAGGCCTCCTTAAAGGGAAGGTAAGGTTCAGAAGTATCATAGTGTCCTTTTCCCATCAAAAATTCGAAACCAGCTGAGATCGCTTTATGCTTGAATTCATTCACTAACTGTGTCTTTCCTATGCCCGCATTGCCTTCAATCAAAATGGCTAATGAATTGTCGTTCTTTACATGATCCAATTTTTCCAAAAGAAAACTCATCTCATCTTTTCGACCCACAAAGATATCTTCTTTCTTTTGTTTTCCCTCTCGTGTTAACTTAATAACCCTCTCATCGTTTATGTTATTTAGAGCCACTAGCAATGGGTTTTGAGAATCGATATGTGTATCGATTTTCTTGAGTTCAATTTCGTATTCTGAAGAGCCCTTTTTAAGTATAACCTTTTCGTTTTCTAATTCTTTTCGGATTTTTCTTGCCCTCTCAAAACCTTTTGGTGTGAGTGAATAAACTTTACGTCTTCTTTTGAGCCCTACTACATGGCTAACATCTTCTTTTATCAATTCATCTTGAGTCATCTCTCTGATTATTTGACTGACTCTCGCTCTAGACAGATTGACAGCTTTAGCTATTCCTTTCTGGCAGATTTCATATGACACTCTTCCGTGATCTTTAGTTTCTCGTGAATTCTCTTTGGTTTCTAGATGAATTAAGATTCTTTGTCTCCCATTCGCCAAGTTTGTCATCTGTAGATGGTTAGTGGTTATGGGTATTTAGTGGTTATGGGTATAAAAGGATTTCTTAAAATTCAATATTAACATTTTGACTCAAAAACAAGGGAGATAACCTTACATGTAAGAGTGAGATTTATAATTCCTAATAGTTGGTAGTAATACCGAAAGGTGAAAAAGATATGGAAAGAAAAATCCAAACTTGGATTGCGGCTTTATTGATTGCCGTTGTCCTTATAGCCGGAACCGCCCTGACAGGGACGGCTTCTCTGGCACAAGGAACAGAAAGAGGAGAACAGGAAACAGAAGGCGAACTAGTGTTAGTTGATGAGAGTGATGTCGACGAAGTGGACAGAGAGGGCAGGGTAATCCATGACTATGGAGAGTCTATATTGATGGAAGTTGAAAAGGAAAATCAGATGGAACTGGAAAAGGAGTTTGATGTAACTTCTTTGGACTACAGAACAAATCTAAGAGTGAGAGGTCATGAATTCGACATACAAGAGGGCTTTCCGGACTTTTCCAGGGAGCTAGAAATTGATCCTGATACACTGAATAGTGAAGACTTGCAGGACCAACTGACCATGAGTGAGGATGACCCCGATAGCGAAACACTGACGCGCGAGACATATATAGTACAGATGATAGGTCCTAGAGCTCCCGAATGGAGAATGGAATTAGAAGAGATGGAAGTTGACATCTTAGGGTCGATACATCCCTATGGTTACGAAGTACGGATGTCTCCAGATAGAGCTGAAAGGGTTAGAGATCTAGACTACGTAGAATCTTTAGAGCTGTTCCAACCCGGATTCAAGATAGCTCCGGAGCTGACGATGGACCTTGAGGATGTTGAGAAAATTGCCGGCGAGAATGAAGAGCGACAGTTAAGCGGTTTGGAAGATTCGGTAGAAACTGTGGACTCGCCATCTGATGGTCTACCAGAAACCTCTGGAACCATTGCAGAAGGTGAAGATTCGATAGAGACCGAGGGAGATATTCAAGGGAAGATAGAGGAAGCACAGCCGAACTATCCTGACGAGTTGGTGGTAGAGATACTAGTATTGGAAGGATTGCATGGAGAAACTCAACAAGAGATAGAATCTAATGTGGAGGAGATACAGGACATCGCAGATATCCCCGAAGGTAATAGAGTGAGAGCAGTTATAGAAGACGAGGTAGATCTGATAAATCTCGCTCAGATAAGCGACGTCTACCACATCACACCTAATTTAGAACCACAATTGCATGAGATGTCTTCTCAGGTAGTAGCAGGCGGTTCGTGGCACTATGCTCCGCAATGGGAATGGGAAGATCCAGATCCGCCCGATAGAGAACCTGAAACACCTGTGGATCCATACAGGCACGACGATCCGGAATGGGCTCCTGCAGGTCCTTTAACTGCGCAGGAAGGCTACACTGGAGAAGACCGAATAATAAGTGTGGCTGATACAGGAATAGGCGATGGTACCCATGGAGATGCAGGTCACGATGATTTCACTGGAAGGATAGTTAGCGGCTATGACTGGGAATCAGAATCTACCGAAGAAGGAGAATTCTGGGACGCAGACGGCCATGGAACGGGTGTTGCGGGGATGGCAGCAAGTGATTCGTATCACGGAACGGGCTATGATATTGGACATGAAGAACTAGAATGGACAGGTTTAGCAGATGAAGACTATTGGAGTGAAGATTATTACGCCTCGATGGGAGTTGCACCGGAGGCTGATATTCATACATCCAGGATAGCAGGTGACGATGGTGGTTTGATAATACCCGATGATCTCCACGAGGTACCTGAACAGGCCATACAGCAGGAACCGGAGTTGTTCGGACAGACTCATTCGTGGGGCACGATGGGAGCGTACGGGGGATACGTAGAGCAAACTAGTCAGATAGATGCCGCAGTTAGAGACGCTAACAGAGATACTGAGGAAGAAGAACCATTATACATAACGTTCTCAGCGGGTAACGATGGTGCTCGAGGAGAGGGTACAGTAGGAGAACCAGGAGGAACGGCCAAAAACGTAGTTTCTGTTGGTGGAACGATGAATTACGAACCTAGTGATGAGTTCATGGATCCGAATCCCAGTCCAGATATGTGGGATGTAGGATCATGGGGATGGACAGACGATAACAGGATAAAGCCTGATGTAGCGGGTCCAGCGAGTAACGTATTGACGACCATGTGGTATGATGATCCGGATACAGATCCGAACTATGTAGGTTACGCAGGAACTTCATTTTCGTCACCAACGGCTCAGGGCGCAGGTGCTACTATAGCTGACTGGTACGAAGAACATCCACTGGTAGAAGGTAGTCCGAGTCCCGCCATGACGAGAGCGCTTCTGACGAACACCGCTACACAGACTTACGAAGACCTTGATGGAGACGGAACGATAGATTATAGACCTAACAAACAAATGGGATGGGGTAGGATGGACCTGACTCCGTTAGTAGACCACGACTTACCGGAAGGCGGTCCGTTCATGATGTATGATGGAGTCTCTTGTATGACCGAAGAGATGGAAGAGACCTATCTGACGACTGGAGATGAAGAGGATTACACTGTAGCACCGATGGATGAAGATGAGCCACTGAAGATGACCTTGGCTTGGGATGACAAAGAGGCTCAAGCGGGAGCTGATCCAACGCTCCAGAACGACTTGAGATTGGAAGTCGAGAGTCCAGAAGGGGAGATCTACAGAGGCAACGCTTTTGCAGAAGATGAAGGTGCAGAGAGCACTTCGGGTTTCAGCTATTCCGATACGGAGGTTATGTCTGATTTCGACATGACTGGAGACGGTTACGATGATGTGAACAACCTGTTGAGTGTATACGTCGAGGACCCTGAACCTGG